>Ga0209427_10003179_pt1 | contig 19313 bp, 17 predicted proteins | sample DeeMarSWOR136_30_FD_187465 | JGI IMG/M metagenome (GOLD analysis project Ga0209427, IMG submission 187465) | Marine sediment microbial communities from White Oak River estuary, North Carolina - WOR-1-36_30 (SPAdes) (version 2) | ecosystem: Environmental > Aquatic > Marine > Intertidal zone >...
AGGCCCCTCATAAGGAGAGTGTATTCCGTGAAATAACAATAAGCTTTTTATCTGCCGCATCACATTGCTTCGATGGTGTGAAATCTGGCGTCTCGTTCTTAGAAGTTGTCGATGAGCTCGCTCCTCTTTTGATAATACCCATACCCGCTTCAAAAGATTATTCTCAAGATAGTGTGCCAGTTTTGTGCTGTCCTTTTTATCTGTTTTTACCCGGTTGCCACTCTCAATCGGAATCAAGGAAGGGGGTACAACAATACATTCAATATGATCAGCGGTTAACTCATCGTACAAGCTAAATCCGGCAGGACCCGCTTCGTAAGCAACGCGAATCTGGGCACCTTTGAATTGAAACAGCACTTTCTTTAAAACGCTATATGATGGTTTGATGGTTACTGCCTTAACTACCACTCCCTCAACCATCGCAGTAACTCTCCACGACATCTTATGTACATCAATACCGATATTAACGAGTTTTCCATTGAAATTAATTCTGTTGTCCGTTACTCTTCTTTTCATGGGAAGTTCCTCCTTTGTTTGGTTGGTTTTTGTTTAGCCTGAGCTTTTATATCCCAGGGAGGAACTTCCTTTCAACTCTTTAATCATAGTCTCTTGCAAAATCTGATGGTGATATTCAGGGAAGTATTTACGCAAGATACATTTTGTAGTGGTACATTTTTTAGTTTTTCAATAGTGGAGAATGCTTGGTAGTAAGGTTAATAAATTGTAATCCTTAAATTTCTTACATTTTTATAGAAACTTTCATGACTCGACATCTGAAATTATAAAAAACAAGTAAATTGACGACAGTAATTTTGTTTTTCAATTTGAAAACCTTAGAGTTTCATTTACAACTTACAATGATGAAACCAATTTGTATTAGGTCATTATAAAGAGATTATATTTAGTTGCTCTAATTTAAAAAAACAAAATATTTTCTTATGCTAAAGTAAATATCAGAATTTTTCTCGAACTGGCCAAAAAAAGTGTAGTCATGTCGCCCTGCAAAAATATTACCACCCGCTTCAACTATCAGATTGTCACTTATTTTGTATTTAATATTAGGACGAAAATAGCAATCACTATCGGAGGGTGACCAATACATGAAAAGTGATAAAGTTAGATCCTGTTTCAAAAGGAGTTGGGTTAATCGTACAGTTATTACGTGACGATTGAGATCTTGAGTTCGCATGCTGCGGGGAAGGGTCCTTCGGTAACTATTGTAGTGTTGCATGTGCTCGAGGTAATATTGTAACCCCACAGTAAAATCTTTTTTTACCTCTTCATCAAAACCGATGAGTAGTCGAACCTCACTGTTTCTCACAAAGGGGTCGTCGCCTCCACGATCCTCCTTGGAATCGTAATAACCAAACTCAAGATTGCCTATTCCGCCTAGAACTCTGCTACGAATACTTGCACCATAAACATTCAGCGCGGGAAAGTTAGCTCTGTTCTTATGCATATCTGTTCCAGCTGGACTTTTCCAGAATCCGATGTACCAGTACGCAGCCAACTCATAACCACGAAGATTTTTAAACAACCTTCCGCCTGTTTCATCATCGGTAAACCATTGGGAGCGTTGTTCTGGTCTTATTATCCTGTCTCGTCCTGCACGGCGTCTTTCTATGATATTCCAATATGATACCCTTCTTCCATCAACGTATCGATCAGCATCAAATTCTGGTGAATAGTAGAGGTCAATATTTGCATAATCATTGAACAGAGTAACACGCAGGGCATCTGATGAACTTTTGAGGTATTCAACATCACGACCAATAAAAAAAGAGTTCCAGTCTTTCGGAAAAAGGTCATTAATAAACAGGAGATCTCCCGTACCCCATGTCATTATCTGTCGGCCTATTTTTACATCACTAAACTCAAGCGGTGTAAAGAAAACAAAGGCCTCACGCAGATCAAACCATCCCTCTCCATCGTTGAGGGAAATCCGATGCCGGTCGAGGACAGGATCGTAGATAAAATCACCGGTTATTTTAAATCCCATCCTGGTCCAGCTGCGGTCAATCTCAAGCTGTAGCCGACCTTCACCTAATGACTCTCGCTTTTCATAACGGTCATCCCAGAGCCGAACACCCCCTCTGATTTCCCCAAAACCAATAATGTTTACTAATGGTTCTTGTGGCTGAGGGGTAGAAATATCCTTTTCAGTGATTTTGGGTGTATCAAGTCCCTCAGGAAGCTGGGGAGTTTCCTCTTCTGAGAGTCCTGGGGGTAGGGAGGGAATATCATCGTCATCAGGGTGGCTTCGTTCAAGACCGGGTGGAAGTGAAGGAGAGTCCTGTGCATATCCCAAAGCTCCGAGTGACAGAACCAAAAAAGCGATCACAAGAAAGCAGATTTCAACGCACTTCTTTAAAATCATGTGCCGGTAACTCTGGATTGGAGCTCGTGAGCAAAGGCCTTTACTAGCGCAAAAACTTCATGGGTGGACGTCTAAGATATCGCTCAGTAAAAATCTCATCCGGTAATTCAATATTATATTGCACGTGAGTATATTCGAGCAGTGTAGAACTGCCGGTGCGGAGATCCTTCATCATGGATTTTATTACCGTGGGATTTCCCTGAATGGTATCGACTTTGAGTGCTTCATATTCCCGGTATTTGTCTCCCTGCTTGTCAAAGTACTCAACCTGAATGGAAAGATACGTCTCTTTATGTATCCAAGCCCGATAGTAGGAAAACTCTACAGTGTCGGGATTTTTCGGTGTGTTTTTCAAGACAAAAAATGTGGTATCTTCTTTCTCAAGTACATGCACATCGTCATTGATATTTCTACCAGAGACATCCTCGTAAAAGAAATCAGAACCTACGAAACTTGTACGTTTCTCTTTTGCGGATATCCGCTTAACAAGATCAAGGGCAGGAAGATAGAGCCAACGGTCATCGTCAGTGTTTAGATGCTTCCAAACCATAAAGACCATTTTGTTAACATCTGCCGGCAAGTTAAAATACACATAGTACTTCTGGTCACCACAGTAGTCATCATTTTGACCAGACCCAGGATCATCCTTTCTGAGTATTGTAAATTGTCTGTTTCGTGTTCTTTCCAGACTGTCCTTGATCGTCATGGAGACCCTGGCACTCCCATCACGATCTTTGTAGTAGGCGGCATGATTAGATTTTGCAACAATCTCATCTACATTAGCAGCATATACTAGATTCATAACTAAAACCACAATAGTCAACGCTAAAATAATCTTTCCCATACGTTCCCTCCAGTCGTTGTGGTTGATTACAGGTTGGCACAGCTCTGTCGGCGGGACATAAAAGAACATAACCCAGCGAGTACAAGAATACTGATTAAACTGACCAACGTCAAGGTGGTCCATCCAAATCTGGTGAATTGGGAAATGTTCACGATTACAGCTGCGACTAAGGCAACTCCTGAAACAATGCAGGTTCCGCATTTGCAGGTAAACTGAAGTCTGGCAGTTTTTGGAAAGACCAGTCTTTCAAGAATAGTAATTAGAGAAGGAAGAATGAGCAGGGTAGCAATACCTGCAATAAGTAAAATTGATGAGATGAAAATCCCCACGGTCTTATAGGGAACGAGGGGGGCAAATAAAAGGGGAGTAAATCCTACTCCAAGGACAATTACGTTTTTTATAATTGCTCGGGCTGGCTCACCGAAAAGAGGTGTAATCATTTCCTGCCAACTGTCTGTATCAGCTGCAATAGCTCGTGTGCGTGAGAGAAAGTGGATGGCATAATCAACAGCCAACCCAAGACTCAATGACGAGAGCACCGCTATGGGCATATCATAGTCCTTACCAATAAAGCCGGTGATTCCATAAATAAACAGGATGGTTAAGGTGAGTGGTATCATAGATATGAGGCCCCAGAGTGCTGAACGGTAGAGCAAAGTCATCATGAGGAACACGATAAGAAAGCTTCCGAGAAATGCTTCAAGCATGCCTTTGACCATCTTTTTTTGCCAGATAACATTGATATAGGTCAAACCAAACCACTGATGCTTGATTGGGAAGGGTGGTGGATTATTGTCAAAGGATCTCGTAACCGCGTCAACTACCCGGGACATATCCTGATTATCTCCGCTTTTCAGCTGCAACCAGATAGCCGCCTTTTGGTAATCAGGCGTGACGAAGTGCCACACATCCTGAGGACGATGGCTATTTTGATAGGTTATAAGACACTGACCAACTGCTGCTGCTGTATCGGGTACCCTGAAATCAGATGGATCACCGGACACCAGTTCCCGGTAAACTGTCTTTACTATATCAGTCAGTGAATTTGACTTGCCCACAACCTCTGTTTTCAGGAGATGGGTCTGCAGATTGCCAATCCAGGTAAGTATCTCAGGCTTTTTAAATATCTCAAAACCCTGTCTTTCCTGATCAAGGAAGAGTATTGCCTCATCCCATAGAGGATACTCATCTGGTGAGCTGCTTCCCGCACGATTATTTGCAAAAGTTATTAACTCAGAAAGCAATTGATCCTTATCTTTTACGGTTGTTTTAAGGTGGTTAAGTTCACTTTCTATGTCATTAAATATAGATAGTATTCCGGGATAGAACGCCTCATTTTCACGGGCATGATCTGTCATTTTAGATCGCAAAAGATCAGCAAATTCAGTGACCGTTGATTGCTCTCCCGTTGAATCTACTGCAAGATAAGCCATATAGGTTCCACCGAAATGGCGGTTCAGTATTGTATCAGCGAGACGAATTGGGTGTTTATTCGTAAACCACTTGACGGGATTATCATTAATGTTGATCAATGTGATTCCATATGCGGCCAGCACAGCTAGCAACATTGAAGCAATTATAACCAGGCGCGCATGTCTAAGACTAAAACGGCCAATCGAACCGAGAAGGTATGATCGATCTTCATGGTCTTTTCCATGCATTCGCCCGAAATTCTCCAGTGAATGTTCCGGTATAAACATGACATATGCTGGTATGAATGTGATTGTAAGTATCCATGCAACGAGTACTCCAAAGGCAACAAACAAACCGAAAACCTGAACGGGTGGTATGGGGGCAAGAGCAAGCGATGCAAACCCGACAGCGGTCGTGAGTGAGGTGTAGAGCATGGGCATGAAAAGATCTTGCATGACATTGATAATGGTTTGACAGCGGTCTCTGTTATGTTGGTATCGATCAAAAAACTCGGAAAGAATATGCACTGAATCGAGCACCGAAATCGGCATAATAAAAATAGGAATCATGGAACTCATGATGTGGATTGTTTTACCGGTTATCACGAGGGCAGACATGGTCCATAGTGTTGCAATTAATGCGAGAATAAGCGGAGAGATAATGAGAGCAAGCTTTCTGAAAAAAATGAACAGAGTTATAAAAATGATCAGCATTGCTAAAGGAGCTGATATCGCCATTTGCACAAACATCTCAACACCAAAAGTGTCGTTTGCAACCGGCAGCCCGGTTATGAGGAACTCATCCTCACCATGAAATGTCGCGATCTTTTCCTTTAACTTAATATAAATTCGATAGCTTTGATCCTTTGAGGTAATAGGCAAATAGAGACATAGTGCTTTACCCTCCTCTGAAACCAGCGTCCCGTTGAGGACTGGTATTTTTTTGGCTTTATTACGAATATCTTCTGCTTCGGACTGGCTTTTGGGTAGGCGTGACATTAGCCACTCGAAACTGACTGTTCCTGGTGTTTCCTGTTCGATATTATCGACTGTAGAAGGAGCTATGATATCAATTTCAATAACGCCAGCATAGTTACCCTGTTTTTCGGGATCTGGCCATCGCAGCGTTTTTGCATATTCCGTAAGTTCATATACGTTTTTCAAAGACTCTGGATTAAAAACACCCTTTGGATGAACATAGTTTACAACTCCGACTACAACTATGTCATGGAGGGCCATCTCTTTTTTCTTTTCATTATGGAAAATCCGGACTGGCTCATTTGCAGGCAGCATGTTTTCAGGATCAGTATCTACCTTGAGGTGATTGAGCATCTTAAAGGTATCGGGCCAAATGGAGGGAAGACCGGCAAGTAAAACCAATATTAAAGTAATGATCCCTATAATGATGGTAATTGATTTTGGATAAGACGTTACAAAAATTGTAGCTGATTTACCCATCATGATATTTACTTTCTATACACTATAAGAATATTTAACAGGTTTCATTTTAGTATTTATAGAACCATAATGTATCAAAATCGAATACAATTATTTCACGACAAAACTTACCATAAAATGTTAGCCAGGTAAAGAATTGATAATTTCAGATGATTGTAGGGAAATAGACAGATAGTGCTGTGCGAATAATGTTATCGGGATTTTTGGGGGGCGTGTGACCTCAATATATAGTGTTGCCTAAAAAGAGCAAAAATTTCCACTTTACTTGTAATAGGTTTGAAAATCCTAAAAACCCACACTTCTTGCCATTGTCGAAAGTAGCTTTTAGATAAATTCCAGTGCGTCTTACACCTAGTAATATTCACTATTTTAGTTTTTTAAATAGTCAATAACAATAGCTCTTCTTATGTAAGTTTTTATCAACTAAATGGAAGGAGAACCTTCCTCTAATGTAGAAACTTTCTGCCTAAAAAGTGCTTAAGCATGTTTTCACATTCTTCCTTTTTCTCTTCGCACTCTACAAGTGTAGCCATTAAATCATCCATAAATTTTATAAATGCTTTTGAAAAATCCTTCTCTCCAGTATATTCAGTCAATCTTTTCATTCCAGTGAAAATTCTCCTATCCTTTTTATTGTCTAAATCAAAACATATAGTGATTTCTTCTCTAGTCATTTTTTTCTCCCTATTCTGCTTTCTTATTTCTTTAATTTCTTAGCTATATAGAGACGAAGGGGACATTCGCAAAAATAAACACTCCCATAAAATGCTGAAAATTTACAATCTCGCGGGTTTTCCTCCAGACATCTCAATAATCTATCTACCGTAAAAGTTTTTGCTTTGCAAATATATATATATAACTTCAAAGATACGTACAGGTAGTTCTCTATCGGTATTCCCTAAAACTCTTTTAGCTGGAGTCAAGTAAAATTCCATACTTCAGTTACCCTTTATTCTACTATAGTACTAATGAATATTGGCATACATTACGTATACCACACAACAGCTTATGGGTAAAGGATAAGGCAATCCCAGAAATTATATCAGTTGGATTTTTATTATATTATGTTGTGGTACTAAAGAGGGAGTAAAAAAAGTTTAACCTATCTTGCCAAAGCAAAAGTAGTCTTCAGGCAGGCATTTATCGCATGTTTGATTTAGTATCATTAAATCTTTCGGCTCTTCAATAGTTGGGAAGTATGGAAGTAGTCTAACGATTTGGGTGGTAGATTGAGAACACAAGATGTTGTACATAGGAAGATAGAAAAAGAGGGATAAAATCTATTCATTAATAGGGGATTACTATAAACTCACTTATCAGTACAGATTGAGTTTTCTGGGTATCGAGAAATCCTGTCTAACTCATCCTTAGGAGTATTTCTTAAAAAAGAGGTTTTTCTATAAGAATTTTCAATCAAATTTCGGTTAATCTTTTGTGTATAATCAATAAAATTGCTTGTGACATCACCCGATAGGTCAGTGTGAATATTCAAAACCTTCATAGGATTTTTACAGGAGAAATCAAACTTAGTTAAATTAACAAACCGAATTTTCTGATTTTCAAATGTGCGGAAATAGATCTTCAGATTATGCATATCATAAACAATACTCCATTCTGTTGCAATGAAAGATGATCGCATTCTTTTCCCTTCTACTTTGGTAGGATCACCCATTTCAACTTTTGTTAAAATATCAAAGGCATAATCTACCGCCGACATTGAGGGCTTCGGATCATAATTTTTTATCATATTAGCTGCCTGAGTAAACCGCTCTATCGAGCGCCAATCATCACTCGTTAGTAATTTCCCACTTTTCCAGGATTCTACTGACTCAGCATAAGTATTGTTTGTTAATACATTAATGGGCATGCTCTCATTTGTGTAATGAACTATTTTGCCACCAAGAAACTCAATGACGGCACAGTTGCCCATTCTATCGCAAACTAACAAATGAATTCCAAAAGCACCATCCCTTTTAGTAATTCTTAATTTTGAAACACTTGAAATAACTTCTTTAACCGTACTGAAATTGTCCAATTGATACTGCACCCATTGCAATTGATTAATTGAAGGATGTGAATCGGGCGTTGGATATTTGGCTTCCGCTAGTGCCAATAATTGTACGACCAAACCTGTTTCGTTCATTCCACTAAAGGGTTGTTCGCATCCAGCCTGATTAAATGTTACACTACCATATTTTGAGGTCCACTTAGCAGGTTGAGCAGATACTTTTGGGGGAAATTGCAAAGCAGTTTTTTGGACACCTCTTTTATTAACTATTAGTAAGCAATCTTCTACATACCAATCGGTATTCCTTCCAACTAAGTGCTGTTCTCCATGACTGAGATTGAAACCTGTACAAGCGTGATTAACTTGTGGAATCAAACATATTAATGAAACATAGAAAATGAAACATAACCTATGATTTTTCATAATGCATCCCATTGAAGTCGCTTGTTGATGAAATAAGTATAGGAAAATGCTCCTTTTACAATAGCGTCAACTTTTAGTGAGCAAATCTTAGAAGGTTTCTTATTAAAGATTTAGTAGGGGAGGGGAGAAATGGTTCAAAATCTTTTTTTTATATGTATTTTGTGTGTATTGTTTTCTGAAATTAGACTTATAGATCTGTGTCATTTGCCTATCATGCGTGCGACAGGGGTTCACATTCCCTTGCGAACACCAATAAAATTAAGAAGTAGCTGATGTTGGGCTAGCTCCTTTTTTATTTTTCAAAAAGTTTTTTATATTCACCATACCCCTCTTTTTCTAAATCTTCTTTTGGGATAAAACGAAGAGCGGCTGAATTTAAACAATAACGAAGTCCGGTTGGTTCAGGTCCATCAGGAAATACATGTCCAAGGTGAGAATCAGCATATTTACTTCTCACTTCTGTTCTTTTCATAAAAAGGCTCCTGTCCTCTTTTTCTACAATATTTTCTGGCTCAAGTGGCTTAGTGAAGGTTGGCCATCCAGTTCCAGAATCATATTTGTCACGAGAACTAAAAAGAGGTTCCCCAGAAACTATGTCCACATAGATTCCATCTTTCTTGTTATTCCAATATTCATTGTTGAATGCCCTTTCTGTAGCATTTTTCTGTGTGACTTTATATTGCAAGGGGGTTAATTTTTTTCTGAGTTCTTCTTCAGTAGGTTTTTTATAATTTTTATTATTTTTTTCACGATAATTCGTTTTCATTTTTTCACCCCAAATATTTTCTAAGTATCGATCTCGGCCAGAGTTATATCTATAATATTTGTATCTTATGGGATTTTTTTTATAGTAATCTTGGTGATATTCCTCTGCCCTATAGAATTTAGAGGATTTAACAATTTGTGTAACAATTGGTCTATCATATCTTCCAGATTTATTTAGTTCTTCTTTTGATTTCTCTGCTAGATGTTTTTGTTCTTCATCATGATAAAAAATAGCTGTTCTGTATGGTTGACCCCTATCAACAAATTGACCACTTGAATCAGTTGGGTCTACTTGTTTCCAAAATACATTAAGAAGCTCTGAATAAGTTATTTTAGATGGGTCGTATATGATTTGAACAGCTTCTACATGACCTGTTCCTCCAGTTGAAACCTCTTTATATGTTGGGTCCTCTTTATGTCCACCTGTATAGCCTGATATAACTTCTTTGACACCTTCTAGTTTTTCAAAGGGTGACTCCATACACCAAAAACAACCTCCGGCAAAGGTAGCTTTTTCTTCACCCCCTTCCATCATAGTAACGTGAGTTTCTTTCTCACCCATTTTCTCTACCGTTGACATTTGTTCCCCTTGAGATCCTTTACAATTGGATCCACCTAGCAATAGACTTAAGATTAAAAAAATTAAAAGAGCTTTCTTCATCTCTCTCATCTTCTTTTCTAAACATACCACTGTTTTAATAAAGGTAACCATGGTTTTTAAATTGTCAATAGATATCCTGCAGATTGATAATTTACTATTTTAAGGTTAAAACTATTGAATCAATCACCATAAATGATGAAGGTTTGTCGCCTGTAGGTACCAATGAGAAATTCTTGAGTTTTGAGTTCTGTGTAGTAGATCTTTGTGATTCCTGCTTTTTGTGCTGCCTTGTTAATACGCTCTGTATTCCACTCTGCTGAAACTCGGGAGCGGGCTAAAGGTATTATAGGTACCTGAACCTTGTAAGCCCTAATGGTGCACTTCTTTGAACCAATGGGGGTATTATTGAAATCTCTAGAATGAGGCCTCGTCACATTGGTGTATAAGAGCCCGCAGCTTGAGGAAACTATCATGACCGGTATTATAAGTGAAAGAAGCAAGTGTTTAATCACCATACACCACCGTGGTAAGACGAGTATAGAGGCCTAATAAGATTGTGTAGTACTCTACGTCTGCGTGTCGTATTACTGTAATACCTCCATTTTCTGCAGCAGCTTTTGTACCGGCATCACCCCATGCGACAAACCAGCATATCGACTGGAGTGAGGATCTTCCTTCCTTACTTCCTAGTTCTGTTTTATCGTAATTCTTATCATGTGGTCTCTGGACTTTCATATACATACAGCCAGAGGTAAGTAGTGTCACCGCCACAGAGAACACCGTTAGTATCATAAAGAATCTTTTCACAATATCCTCCTCTCAGTTTGTTTTTAATGTTAAAGTTATTGCTTAATTAATCTAAATCTGTACATCAATAATTGATGGTTTATGATTTTCACTTACTCTGGTAAGCTTTGATCCAGTCAATCTCCAAGCGAAAGGGACCCTCCTGTTTGTCAGAAATCAGCACACCAAATGATCTGACCTTACTCACGTCAAGAGGGGGTGCGTTATTAAGTATTGTTCCTCTAAAAGTAGGTACTAAAGTGTTGAAAGGAATACGGATGGTAGTCCACGATCCTTTATCAGTGTTGAAAGCAGCCTCATAACGTGGAGAGTCAAGATCCTCATTGGTTTTTAAGGAAAACTTGTATCGTTTACCATCACCCTTAACGCGGATGTCAATCCCCTCGTAGCCTGTGAAATTATAGTGAGAAGGTTGAGATTGAAGAGAGGCAAACCCTCCGTAGTTTTCAAGTGATACATTGCCAGTGAAAAGAACGGTTCCCTCTTTGGTTGATTTAAGCTGACTATTCGATATTCCACCCATTACCGTGTCATTTATCGGTCGCCATTTTTCTAGATCACCTGGTGTGGTAAAGTCGAAGATAAGCATCTCCTTTTCTTTACTCATCACTGTACCTCCTCTGGATAGGTGTAAGAGATTAATATTTTCATGCATGGTGCTCTCCGGTAAGGTGCTGTCTTTGTTTGTCTCAGTAGCCATGGGTGGTATATCTATTGCCGGAGATATAGGTACTACTGATAAGACTACTATAGATATAAAAGATACTACTATTATACTAGACATTTCAACTGATCCTCTCTTATTGGTAAATAGTATAGATTCATCATAAGAAGTGGGATCTTAACTTATAAGAATAGCGAGAGCACCATGAATCGAAGCAGTAACAAACAATACACTACCAACATTTTTATGAAATCCGAATGGTACTTTTATCAATCGTAGTCCTGAAGCAAGTTGAAAGAGTACTAAAATAAAGTTAATGATCCCAAGAATGAGTATTATTGAAACACCACCTATGGTCATAGTACACCACCTCTCTCACCCTACTCTTTTACTGACACTGTCTTTACTACTTTGCCTTTACTGCCGTGAGTATTGCAGCTCGCCTCAGCCACTATTTCTATTGGTTCATTCACCGTATAGGTTATTTCTTTAGAAAAATTTTTTCCCTCCGGTCTCTTACGCCATGAGTAGTCCCATCTGGCAATTTCCTTACCTTTAATGGTGACATATACCCATTTTGTATAGTGAAACATGCTATTGCTGTTGTGCTCAACATTTATCTTAATGATTATCTCGGATCCTTTCATAACACTTTCTGGGACCTCTATCGATACAGATGATTTATTTGCAAAGGCTATAGTTTCAGAGAAACATGTTACTAAAAACCCACTCAAAAGTAAAACCGATAGTTTGTAGTTCATTGAACTCTCTCCTTATATATAGTATCTATTGAAGATACATTATCGTCTCATAGTACTTCCACGGAGTGTCTTAAATGCTTTTTGTGTGATATAAGAGCCCAGAGGATATAAAATTTGTAGCGGTTGGAGATTGTAATCCCCAACCGCATTTTATCGGTCACTATTTGTCTTTAGGTAATACGACAGTATCAATGACGTGAATTACACCGTTGGTACACATAATGTCCGTATTAGTAACTTTAGCGTTGTTTATCATCACTGTACCGTTTTTAACCTTAATGGTAATGCTCTGACCGTTCACTGTTTTGGCTGAGTTCATTTTTACCACGTCAGATGCCATTACCTTACTGGGAACCACATGGTAGGTGAGGATCCCTTGTAGTTTAGATTTGTTTTCAGGTTTTAAAAGATCATTGAGTGTCCCTGCTGGCAGCTTAGCAAATGCCTCATCAGTAGGTGCAAAAACAGTAAATGGTCCCTTCCCCTTTAGCGTTTCAACTAGATCCGCTGCTTTCACTGCGGTGACCAGCGTTTTGAATGAGCCCGCAGCAATAGCAGTATCAACAATGTCTTTTTGATCTGTTGCATATGATGAGTAGACTAATCCTATGGTCATCAATGCAGTGAAAAAAGCATTAAACACAGTTAAACGAGTTAAGCTAGATATTTTCATTGTAACCTCCTTTATAAAAAGTATTAGTGTTTCGTTGCTACATAGTGGATAGGTAACTCTTGAATATATTCTCATCTCATCATGACCACCTCCTTTCTTAAAGGTGTGCAGTAACCTAGTATTTAACAGTTAGGTACCCTTTTAATTAATCTTTAAACATCGCTCATTTTGAACCACTATATATTTTCTATGTTTATCCTCCAACTAAAGGCAGTTGTTTTGTTACACGAAAATATACTACAAACCTTACTAAATTCCCGATTCCAGGTCCTACTACTTTATCTGCTTCCTGGCGTATCTTATCAAGTAGTGGTCCTTTGGTTTCTTCTCGTACCTTTTCAAGAAAGAGACGTGCTCCTTGAAACCCTCCTTCATGGAATGCATACACTGCGTGAGGATTTTCCTGAAGATTGGCGTGGGTCAGCCGGTCAGCCATGCCGTAAGCGAGAGTGCCGTCTTCCATCACTTTGGGGCGTGAGTACACAGCGATATCAACCTCACCACTACTATTTGCTGTAGATAAAAATCCCATTCCAGTTGTCCTCTCAAAATAATCTTTCAAGTTCATGGCTTTTCCTCCTTAAAAATTGATGTGCGGTACAAAGTTTTTTAACGATTTTTGCGTATTCAATGATTAGTAGCAAAATATCATGCAATTATTACTTCACCTTGAAACCCATCAACGGTGACCACCGTATCATCCTGGAGATGGCATGCCCCTGGTACAGATACGATAGCAGGAATTTCATACTCCCGAGCAATGATTGAGCTGTGCGAGAGAAATCCCCCTGATTCAGCAATGATAGCACCTGCCTTGGTGAAAAGTGGTGTCCACCCCACATCTGAATAGGGAATTACCAAGACATCTCCTTTCCTTAACTTACGGAAATCCTTAATTCCTCGAATTACCCTCACCCGTCCCTTATAGCATCCTTTTGAAGTCGGAATGCCTTTCAATTTTTTGCACATCTGAGTTGTAATAGGAGGTGGATGATCTCCATAAATAATATGAGGAAGGGTAATATCCTGATATTCTTTGATTTCGCATTTTCTTCGAACAATCTTATCTGCGTACTTATTGTTCATGGAGCTCCCTAGAACGATTTCTCTTACTTCATCAAAGTAGAGATAAAAAATGTCTTCACGGCAGTTAATGAATCCCCTGCGAACAAAATGCTCGCCCAATGCAAGAAAGTGAGGACGGAATAAACCATAGCCAAATGTGTAGATGAAGTTCACTTCTTCACGATAGAGCCTGAAGTTTCGAGCTCCCCAGTAAATTGGTCTCAGTAGCAATCTGCGAAGGGTAGATATTTTTAGGTCACTAAAAGCGGGTTTTTGAATGGACTTATCTTCAGGCTGTGTGTAGTTTACAATCATATTGAGGATAACATCGGGTTCTTCTCGCCAGGGGACTGATGAAAAATCATTCCCGCTGTCACTCAGATGGCCAAAGTGCTCAATTAATAGTTCCACATTCCTTTTCAATGAATCGATTCCCGGAAGCGTAAGAAACTCTTTATAGCTACTTTTTTTAATTTTTTCTTTCATACTCTCATCCAGCTGGTTAAACTGTTGACATGCATTTCTTAAACTAGCGGAGGGATCAAATTGTTTTAACGCATCCATACCTTTGGTTAAATCGAAGGCTTCAAATTCAACACCTAATTTCTTTAATTGATTTTTGAGCGTTCCGTTGTACAAGCCCATCAATAAATAGGTCACAATAGTATAGTATGCAGTCTCTTCATTCAAGACATAGAGCTTGTCAATCTCAGCGAGAATCTCTTTTTCGTTTAGTTGATTTATCTGCTTGGTAGAGAAGGAATGGTACTTTTCCTTCATAGCGGGAAGAAATGCTTTAACCTTTCTACCAAAAGTTATTTTATCTATGGCACAGCGTAGCATTCTTGGCAAAAGTAACAGCGTCTTTTTAGTGGGTTTAAAAGAAGGTTTTTTAGGGTCATTAGATTCGATTTCCATAAGCATCTCGATGGTATTGCTGGGTAGTCCTAGTGCTTCAAAGAGCTTACCGATCGTTCCCATATTAAAGTAGGCTCGGTAATAGAAAGACTTGGCAAGACTGTTGGGATCGATATCATTTTTACCGATGAGTTCAGTAAAAAGCTTTACCCAGGCGCCACACACAATTGGCGTATTCGTTGACCAGATCAGCGGTTTGATCACTCCTGGGAATACCTCTTTGGCAAAGTTATTTGAGTAGAAAGTGGCATTCTTTAAAGAGGTGATTTCCCTCAACTGGACCCAGTGAATAGCAGCACCGTTATAGACCCACTCCAGGTCTATATCTCTTCCATAAGTGTGGGCTATATTTTTGGTCTCGCAGACGACCTCTTGGATAATGTTAAGATCAAAATTCCCATTGTCGGGTTTTACAATCCATTCTCCCCACTTGTGTATCCATCTATCAGGTGTGATACCATCTTGCTGCAAAACTTCACCGCTTCCTTTCACCGCTTCCACAATGATCTCATCCCTACCGGTCATTGGGTTTTTACTGAAGGATACGCCTGAATAGACTGGTGATACCATTTCTTGAATAATTACTGCCATTTTCAAGTTACTCTGGTCTATGCCAATTTTTTTAAGATAGGTTTTCACACCCTGGGAATGAGCTGATGACCATATAGTTTCAACAGCATGCATGATGGTGTCTATTCCCTGTGCATTGAGGATGCTCTTAAATTGACCAGCGAATGAATAGTCATCTCCATCTTCAATATTAGCAGAGGAACGTATTGCGTAGCTTCGCCCCATGTCAATTCTACTAGATAATTCATCTCTAATGATTTCTCGTATCTGGTGATCATTTTGCAAATATCGAGTATACGCTTCCCAGGTACAGACATAGGTCGGAGGTATCTGGAATTTTTTTTCAATCAGGAAACGCAGATTTTTGGCTTTATTACCAATGTTGTGAGGAAGCTTATTTTCTTTTAGATTAAGAATGTAGTGTTTGTACACTGCCTATGTCCTTTATATAAGTATAAGGATGAAAAATACCGTAGTAGACAAAAGCATCTTTTCTCTTGTAACAACTTATTATTTCAAGCTTTTTTATCATTCTACTGCTATAATTTTTAAAAGAGAGTGATTCTATCCATAGCTTTCTTCACTATTTATATAAGTTACTTTGTATGGTTTCTCAATGGGAATAATGTAGTATTTCTGTGAAAATAAGATAGTATTTTATCAAAAAATGCGCTAAAGACGTCGGGCGTAAGCCCGAAGATGAAAGCGTACCAGCCGAAGCCTGGAAATAGTGCAAAAGTTAAAAAGTTATGATATGCTCATGGAATGGAGATACGGTATAGTTCTCATGGATCATATTACCATGTAATAGAGGAAAAGGATAAAGGTGTTAATAAACTAAAAAATTCACCCGTAATACTCACCAATACGACTCATATGCTTTTAAGATCATAGCAAACAAAGAGGAGAATGATCACTATTACAGAAATAGTTCTGTAACTACTGTCTTCTTTCTAATGAAGTAATGATTCTATACAAGTAATGACTAGGGAAAAGTCATGAGGGGCACTATAAAACTAGGTATTAGTTCATGCCTGCTTGGCAACCATGTCCGTTATGATGGTAGTAATAGTTGGGATAGGTTTCTTACCGATACACTGGGGCAGTATGTAGAATATGTTCCAGTATGTCCAGAGGTTGAATGTGGGCTTGGTACTCCACGGGAGTCCATGCGTCAGGTAGGTGATCCCAATGCGCCCCGTTTAGTAACCACAAGAACTGGAAAGGATTACACGAATCAGATGATTTCGTGGGCACGTAGACGGGTGTTAGAGCTGGAGCGAGAAGATCTTTGTGGTTTTATATTCAAAAAGGGTTCACCCAGTAGCGGGATGGAACGAGTTAAGGTCTACAACGAAAAAGGGATGCCAGTGAAAAAGGGCATAGGGATATTTGCTAGAATTTTTATGGAACACTTTCTCCTTCTTCCTGTTGAAGAAGATGGTCGACTCCATGATGTTACACTTCGTGAAAACTTCATAGAGCGTATCTTCACCTTGAAGCGGTGGCGAAAGCTCCAGGATAAAAAGATGAGTCGTGGTGATATTGTGGATTTTCATACAAGACACAAGCTCTTGATACTCTCACACAGTCAAAAACACTACCAAACAATGGGAAGGCTAGTAGCACAAGTTAAGAACATGCCTCTGGAAGAACTTTATGCACACTATGAGAGTCTTTTAATGGGAGCATTTACACACAAGGCTACTCCAAGAAAACATGTTAATGTCTTACAACACATGATGGGCTTCTTCAAAACGCAGATCTCATCAGACGAAAAACAAGAGTTACTCGAGATGATCACTCGTTATCGCGAGGGTGATATCCCCCTCATTGTTCCTATTACTCTCATTAATCACTACGTTCGTAAATACGATCAGCCTTATCTCAAGCAGCAGTACTATCTGAATCCTCACCCTATCGAGCTACAATTGAGAAACCACGTCTGAAATAAAAATAATGAATTTGATGCCTTTCCCCAATGGGTTCAAGAGACACTCACTATGCATCGCAGAGATAAAAGAGCCTATCTCTACTCGTTGAAAGAACTTGAGAGGGGAGAAACTCATGACCCGCTAAGGAATGCAGCACAGATGGAGATGGTAAAAAAGGGGAAAATGCACGGCTATCTGAGGATGTATTGGGGTAAGAAAATATTAGAATGGACACATTCTCCCGAGGAAGCATTGAAGAGTGCTATTTATCTCAATGATAAGTATGAGCTTGATGGAAGAGATCCTAATGGATATACAGGAATCGCATGGTGTATAGGTGGTGTACATGATAGAGCATGGAATGATCGCAATGTGTTTGGTAAAATACGCTATATGAGTTATAATGGATGTAAATCAAAATTTAATGTTACTGAATATATATCAAAAATAATGTGTACAGATAAGCTTGTGTAAAATATCTGTTCTGTTCGATGTTCCTCAATTTCACGATTTCTAACAAAAAAGAGGTAAATGGGAAGGTGAGAATGTTTGATCTTGTAATAAAAAAAATTCTTCTTTTATAGTCACATTACGATGAAGAAGCTATCTAAATATCTTAAAAAATCAACTTCCTGAAAACAGGCGATTTCTCAATAGGGTTTTTAAACAGACTCGCAAGAAATACAAACTTTTGTGTTCATTGTACCCACCTCACTATCTAGTAGTCGATTCCCTGCCACGCACACTCATAACATACTTCTCAATTCTTGCCACCGAATATGTACAGCAAGAGCAGAAAGGTAATTATCATTACAGAGGATAAGGCTGATGATGCCATGATAGTGAAAGAGAAACGGCAGAGGGTCTATCGGAAGGTGGGGTGGCATAAGATCAAAATCGGTATTTTGAAAGATAAGAGGATAAGACTTAAAGATACAACTTTGGATCCTATCAATCCTAAGTTAGGACTAAAGAATCATTGACACAAGAAAGAAAAATTTCATTACTACATGGTTTTTCAATTATTGCATAAACACCCAGCTTAAACGCAAACTCCCTAATAACTTTAGATGTAGTACCTGTGAGGATTATTACCGGGGTGTTTGGAGAATGTGCCTTAATTTTTTCTAAAAGAGTTAATCCATCCTCATCCATCATCGCTAAATCAGTTACTATAAGATCAATCTGCTGGTGGGAAAACTTTTCAAGAGCTTTTCTCCCGCTATTGGCAGTAACTACTGAGTATCCTTTTTCACTCAGTAGGGAGGAATAGGTATCAAGGATAACTTCTTCATCATCAACTAATAAAATTCTCTTTTCTGACATCAATCTACTCCCTAAATGGTTCTAAAAGCAGTAATATCTTTTCATATCCATAGTTTTTTGAGTTTGCCTTCACCTTGTTCTGTATTGCCATCTCTTTCTCTCACATTATCGGTAATTATTGCGAGAAACCTTAGCTTTTTGTATACTGATTGTGATTTTGAGTTGCTTTTGTAAGGAAGAAGTAAGTATTTTTCACAGATAGTTAATGTTATATTTAGACTTCTAAAGAAACATTTTATATATTATGACCCTATTTCTATTGACAAGTAAAAGGGTTTTTTTCTATGATCTCCTATGGAAAAGTGGGTTTTTATAAAAATAGGTTGGGTGTCAAGGAGGAGTAAAAAATGTCTGAGATCTTAGGAATATGTGGAAGTGCCAGAAAAAAGGGCAATACTGCTTCACTTTTAAAAGAGGTGCTAAAATCCACAAAGATGGAAAGTGAATTGATCTTTCTTTCAGATCTTAACATCGGTTTCTGCAAAGGTTGTCATAGCTGTATAAAAAACAAGGGGAAATGCGTAAAGGATGATGATATGAAAGGCCTTTTGGATCAATGCTTATCATCAAAAGCTATAGTCCTTGGCTCCCCTAACTACTATTATGATGTCTCAGGATTGATGAAGAATATGATTGATAGAAGTATTTCCTCGAGTTATCTCGGCATTGGCGAATACACCGGCACTGAATGGCATGGTTGGAGACCT
>Ga0209427_10003182_pt1 | contig 19296 bp, 18 predicted proteins | sample DeeMarSWOR136_30_FD_187465 | JGI IMG/M metagenome (GOLD analysis project Ga0209427, IMG submission 187465) | Marine sediment microbial communities from White Oak River estuary, North Carolina - WOR-1-36_30 (SPAdes) (version 2) | ecosystem: Environmental > Aquatic > Marine > Intertidal zone >...
GCATCAAGGGCAGAATATTTTCATGGTAACAACAATCAGTTTCCTTTACAATGTCCATTCTATAGAAACAGCGTGTAATTTCAAGACCACAAGTGAAGAAGAGTCAGTTGTGTGCAAGCGTGAACACACCTCGGTTACACTTTTTACGAGATGTAAGGAAGTTTTTTTTGAGATGAGAAGATGGCATGAGATGGCAGTAGCTGGCGATAAGAAGGCAACATACGAGTGCATGAGAATTCAGGATATCAGAATATCAGATTATCAGGACGAAGGACACCAGGACATCAGAGTACCAGGTTATAATCTTTAACTGGTTTCCTGTTAGCCTGATACCCTGTTACGCTGATAACCACAAAACGATTAGCCAATTCGAATGTTATATGAGAAGAGTTACGTCAAGTGCACTTGTCTTGATCGAAAACGGAGTGTTTTTGCCGAAAGGAGGTTACAAGATAGTGTTATCAATCAATCTTGTTTTGCCAAAAAAAGCGGCCAACGCAATGAGGGTCCCTTTCTGCAATTTTTTGACTGGTTGGAGTGTACATGGGTCAACTGCCTCAACGTAATCGATTCTTCCATTTTTTTCTTTTATCGTCATCTTCATTCTTTTGATAGTTTCCTTCGGATTGCGGAGACCTTTTTTGAATGCCTGCTTGGCCCATTTTAGGGATTCATGCAGCACAACGGCATTTTTTCTTTGCGTTTTCGAAAGGTAGATATTGCGTGAGCTCAATGCCAGTCCGTCTTTTTCCCTGATGATTTTTCCCATAGTGATTTTCACATCCAAATGAAGATCCTCAACCATCTTTTTGATAATGATGGCTTGTTGAAAATCCTTCTTGCCGAAAGCCATGATATCTGGTTGCACGACATTGAGCAATTTTAATACGATAGTAGTAACACCTTGAAAATGGTGAGGTCGCGACGCTCCGCATAAAATCTTGCTCAGCTCTTTCACATAGACCGATGTCTTATAATCTGCAGGGTACATATCCTTTACAGATGGATAGAATACCAAATCCACGCCCTCATCTTTAAGCATCCTAAGATCCTTTTTCAGATTTCTGGGATATTTTTTGAAATCCTCTTTGGGCCCAAACTGAATTGGATTAACGAATATCGAAACGGCCAAAAATTGGCATTTTTTACGCGCGATCCGGATAAGGGAAAGGTGACCTTCATGTAAATATCCCATGGTAGGCACAAACCCAATAGTAACATTTTGATTCTTTTTCTGCTTGATTATCTTTTTCAATTTGGCGACATTTCTGACAAAAAGCATGATTTTATTATATTCAAACTGCAATATTTTGCAATAACTTTGCTTGACTTTCGTAGATTCTTGGCTATAATAGAGGCGGCGTCAGATCATTGGAAAAGAAGGCTCTTCAAATTCTAATGATGATTCGTGTATAAAATGCTTCACATTTATAGTTTATGTATTTATAAGAAAAAAAGATTCATGAAAGAAAGGAGTTGAATAATGGCATTGCTTGAAATTAGATGGCATGGTAGGGGTGGACAAGGTGCTAAAACTGCAGCCCTACTCTTTGGTGATGCCGCTGTCGAGACAGGAAAGTATATTCAGGCATTTCCTGAATACGGACCAGAACGAATGGGTGCTCCAGTTTTTGCGTTCAATCGTATTTCTGATAAACCGATACTTCAACACTGTGGGATAAAGGCACCGGAAATCGTTGTTGTGCTAGATCCAACCCTGATGGAGACGGTGGATGTGACAGAGGGACTGCCAGGAGATGGCCTTATACTGGTGAATACACAGAAGACAGCCGAGGAGATAAAGCAGCAGTTGAAATTGAGTACGCAGAAGGTCTATGTTGTTGATGCCAGCAAAATTGCACGAGAGATTCTGAAACGTGATATCCCAAATACACCTATGCTTGGCGCATTGATCAAGATTTCGAAACTGCTAGATTTCGAATCAATGTTAGAATCGGTAAAATCTCGTCTGAAACACAAGTTCCCCAACCGTCCCGAAGTTATTGAAGGCAATATTAAAGCGATAAAAAAAGCTTATGAGGGGGTGCAGTCATGAAGGAAAAAGAAGGTTGGAGAGAATTACCCATAGGACTTGCACTTGAAGCAGGAACCTGTAAGAACTTCGAAACAGGTGACTGGCGTAGCGAAAAACCCGTCTGGGATGCTGAAAAGTGCACCCATTGTCTAATATGCTGGGTATATTGTCCAGATTCAGCGATCATAGTGAAGGATGGCAAGGTACAGGGTATTGACTACAGATATTGTAAGGGTTGCGGTATTTGTGCTGAAGAGTGTCCTCCTAAGATACAGGCAATCAAAATGGTAAGGGAGGAGAAATGATCGTTGCGAGAACAGGAAATGAAGCTATGGCTGAGGCGATGCGCCAGATAAATCCAGATGTCGTGGCCGCATATCCGATAACTCCAGCAACTGAGGTTGTCCAGTTATTCTCCAAATTTGTGCACGATGGAGTGGTCGATACAGAATTTGTACCAGCTGAAAGTGAACATTCAGCAATAAGTGCATGTGTGGGAGCATCATCTGTGGGAGCACGGGTAATGACTTCAACTGCATCTCAGGGACTTGCTTTGATGCATGAAATACTTTTTATTGCGGCTGGTTTGCGACTACCGATTGTCATATGTTTAGTTAACCGTTCACTCTCGAGTCCGATTAATATTCACTGTGATCATTCTGACACGCTGGCATCACAGGATTCTGGCTGGCTACAGATATATGCAGAAAATGCACAGGAAGCTTATGATACAACAATACAGCTGGTCAAGATTGCTGAAGAAGCACTATTGCCGGGAATTGTATCAACAGATGCTTTTATCATCAGCCATGGCATGGAAAGGCTTGAGTTACTTGACGATAAGAAGGTTCCAGAGTTCTTAGGTGAAAGAAAGGCACCGTATTCTCTCCTTGATGTGGATCATCCCTTGACATTTGGCGCATTAGATCTGCAGGATTATTTCTTTGAACATAAACGCTCTGAAATCGACGCAATGGATAAAGTTTTACCGATTATTGAAAAAGTACAGAAGGAATTTGGCGAAAAATTTGGCAGAAATTATTCAACTGTAGATGAATATAAGATGGATGATGCTGAGATTGCAATTATGGCGATGGGATCGACTGGCGGAACTGGAAAGGTTGCGGTCGACAGATTGAGAGAAAAAGGAAAGAAAGTTGGTCTTATTCGATGCAGGGTATATCGGCCGTTTCCCAAAGATGCGATGCTTAAAGCGGTTACAAAACCAAAGGTACTGGGAATTATGGATCGCGCAGACACACTTTCAACGCTTGGTGGGCACCTTTACAATGCGTGTCGTTCGATCCTTTATGATGCTGACACGCGACCGTTAATCAAAAACTATATATATGGACTTGGCGGAAGAGATATAAGCATTGAAGATATTGAGAAAGCATATGAGCAGCTTTTTGACATACAAAAATCCGGCAAAGTTGACAAAGATATTGTGTACTACGGAGTAAGGGGGGAATAATGGCAAAACTTAAAGAACTCGCGGCTCAAAAAGAAAGATTCGTCGGCGGTCATCGTGGTTGTGCAGGATGCGGTGCAGCAATCATTGCACGGCAGGTTCTTATGGCAGCAGAAAACCCTGTTGTGGTGGGAGCTGCTACTGGTTGCTTAGAAGTTTTCTCAACAATCTATCCATATTCGGCATGGACGGTACCATACATTCATAACGCTTTTGAGAATGTCGCGGCGACAATGGCGGGTGTTGAGGCAGGATATCGGGCACTAAAGAAAAAAGGTAAAGTGCAAAAAGACCTCAGATTTATCGCCTTTGGCGGTGACGGCGGTACGTATGATATAGGTATCCAGGCTTTATCAGGGATGATTGAACGCAGGCACCGCGTATTGTATGTCTGCTATAATAATGAAGCATATATGAATACGGGGATACAGCGTTCTTCTGCAACGCCACGCGGAGCGCATACGACAACTTCACCAGCCGGTAAGGTTATACCGGGTAAATTGCAATTAAGGAAAAATCTTACAGAAATCGTGATTGCCCATGAACCTGCATATGCGGCACAGACGACATTCGCATACTGGAATGATCTTGTAACAAAAGTGAGAAAGGCATTGGCTGCTGATGGACCTTCCTTCATAAATATCTATGCGCCATGCAGACTTGGTTGGGCATATGCGCCAGAGAAGACAGTTAAAGTATCAAGATTGGCAGTTGAAACCTGTATCTGGCCACTCTATGAATATGAAAACGGGAAATATCGTATTACTGTGAAGCCAAAGGAGAAGAAACCGATAACTGAGTTTCTAAATATGCAGGGTAGATTTGGCCATCTGTTCAAATGGAAAGATGATGTGCCGATAAGGGAGTACCAAGAAGAAGTTGATTTCATTTGGAATAGACTGCTGAAGAGAAGCGGAAGCGGATGACAGATGGTATCGCGGATTACGCTGAAAACTCGCAGAGCGCCCTGAGTCAGTTTTCTCTGCGGCTTCGCGTATTTTTTGCGGCTTCTGCGTCCCGATGATTAAGGTCATATTCTTTGATCTTGACGGTACACTATATAAGAGTACTGAAATACGACAGAAGTTTGCTGAGGCCGCGTATTATACATTTTCGAAATACAAGAATACATCCATAGAAAATGCCCAGAAACTGATAGAAGAAAGAAGAGAGCAGTTAGGAGAAAAACAGGGAGATTCAGTTCCTTATACCTTGACCTTGAGGTCTTTTGGAATTCCTATTGAAATCTGGCATAAGGAGAATATAGAACACCTCGACCCGCGTCAGCATCTCGTGCAAGACGAAAGACTTAAGAAGAGCCTCATTGAATTAAAGAATCATTATCGTCTCGCTATTTTGACAAATAACAATGACACGCAGGCGAACCGTGTTATCGAAGCACTTGGTTTACAGGATATATTTGAGAAGGTTTATACCTACAATAGTTTCAAAATTTTGAAACCGGATCAGGAATTCTTCACAAAAGCAGTGGAAGATTTAGAGGTGGCTCCTGAAGAATGCCTTATTGTCGGTGACCGTTATAATGTAGATTTGGAGCCTGCAAAAGAATTGAATATGCGTACGTGCAAAGTGAATGGTCCGGAAGACATTTATCAAATTTCTGATTTAATAAATAAGAAATTCCCTTAGAAGTGTTGTTTTAATATTTCTCGTGCTCGAACTGCATAGATCGAGGTTGGTTTCTCGACCAACAAATTCTCTAATACTTCCTTAGCTTCTTTTTTGTTCTTAGATTCTATAAGAACTTCCGCTAACAGAAGTGTTGCGTTGTGTATTTTATGATCGGGATATGATTTGTTGAGCTCTTTTAGCGCACCGAGCGCGAGCGGTAGATCGTTTTTTTTCACATAAACGAGTGCTAAATAAAAGTATGCATGAGCAGCGAGCTTTGTCTCCAACAGATTTTTCAGGCTGTCTTCCGCAGTATTCAATTCATCTACGTAGTAGAGAAATATTGAATGTGTTAGCTTCTTGAGAAGAGCTGTATCTTTTCTGGCTGATTCAATTAAATAAAGCCTTTCGAGTGCATCGTTTGCATTTTCTGATGATGGATATTTGGCCACAAGTCTTAAATACTCTTCGCGCGCCAGAAGGACATTGCCGGCAAAGAGATGATCGTCGCCAATTATAAACATTAAAAACGGTTTTTCATTTGATTTGCAGACGGATTCATATTCTTTAAGGAGAACGAGATCTTCTTTGATACTTCCTGCTTTTAAATAGCAATTGTGTAGTTCCACTAACGTTGGTAATTGTGGATTCTGTGAAAGCGCCTTTTTCAGACTATCGATTTTGGCGTCTGATTGAAGAATGATAAACAGAAGCAGTATCATCTTTCTTCTAAGAGTCTTTTGAAATATTCCCTTATGTAAAGTTCGTATTCTTCTGGATAAGATTCTTTCAATGCTTTTTGGATCAATTCACGTAATTGATCTTTACCTAATTCTTCAGGCAGTGATTGAGGATCATCTCGCGCGATCAAGTCCTGGCCTGGTTTGCTTTTACGTTTTTTTTCATAATCCTCTTTTCGTATGGACTTTTGTGTGTCAAGAAGGCGCGATATTATCTTCTTCTGTCGCTCGATAAGTTCTCTGTCCAATTTATACTGATATAATGCCTCCTCTGCTTTTTCCATTTCATTTATTATATTATCAAGAAGTTCCTGGTATTTGCTCGCACCAGCCTCACTGCGGAGAGACTCCAGTGCTTGCCGTAGTGCGCGCTGCCTGCCTGCGAGCCTTTTTAGCTGAGCCCGCTGATCAGGGGTGAGCCCACCCACCTGAAGCGGCAACAGACCAGCCGATGATTGGTTAAGTGACATCTGTCCTTTTGATATGTTCGACAACTCTTCCAAAAATTTGTCCATTCCTGTTGAAGAACCACCGGCAGCAGCTTGTTCTAAACTTCTGAGCATGTCGAGGCATACTACGTTTAACAATGTCATCGCCTTGCGGGCATTTATCGCGCGATACTTGTTGTTTTGATTCACTTGCTTTGCATATTCCATATGTTTGATTGCCCGTGCCAGATTTTTACCGGTATGAGGTGTTACATAGAGGCTTTTCGTCTGTTGAGAGTAGAGACTCTCGGCGATTGTTTTCGTCGCCGTAATGATGTCAACCTGTTTTTCAATATCTCCTTGTTCATCATTAATGAATAAAGTTTCCTGGGTTTTGGAAATATCAATCAGTTGATTTACTGCCTCGAGAAGATTTTTCCTTAAAGCCATTACCCTTCCTTGTGTCAGCGATTCATATAATCTCTCCAAATCAGCCGCCATAAGACTTAACTCCTGCCCAGCATCCCCTGGAGATGTTGAAGAGGTTTCTGATATTTTACCGGCCCGTGCAGCCAATTCCTTTAAGGCATTTTTTATTTCTTGCTCCAAACTTTCTGAAGCAGCAAGTTCATCTAATTCTTCGGCGAGTTTGTTTATTTCTTTATTCAATTCTTCAATCTCTTTATCACAGCCAAACCCTTGATTCTCTTTAAGCATTTTGTCTATTTCGTCAGCCTTGGAAGCCAGTTCTTTTGCCATTTGAGCAAGTTCTTTCAATTTCTCCTCTTGCTGGTATCTTTTCAGAATTTCCAGGGTTCTTTCCAATGCCCTCGCGATATCCTCTTGGCTCTTCTTAAGATCCTCTAATGCTTTTTGCAGATCTTGAGGATTTTTCTGCAGCGTAAGCTGTAAGTTCTCCAAGGCCTTTTTCAACTCATCTGGAGCAATTTGCTGCAATATTTTTGTTATTTCTCGTAAACGTTCTAAGGATTTCTGATCAAGAATAATGCCTTCTTTCAACTTTTCAACTGTTGATTCAAGCTCTGCTTGCCACTCGTCAATTCTGTCCAGAATCTCTTTTTCTTTGCTAATGACGTCCATTAATTTTTGCTGGTCTGCCCATAGAAGCTTTCTCTCTTTCATCAGTTTCTGCTGTATTCTAGCAATTTCGTCGATCTTATCGACATGTTCTAACTGGAGGTCTTCCAGCCCCTTTTCAATGGTTTGTTCCTTCTTAGTTATTTCTTCGTATATCTCTTCCATGGTCGGAAAGTAGATATAATATGTTTTGCTTAATGTCTTATTACCAGCATTATCTGTGACTTCCACAAAATATGAGACTTCATCACCTGGAAGCATATTTAGACTTGAAAGATCCCACTCAAAATATATCGTATCTTCAATTGCGCCTTTGTCCAACGTTAAGACACGCATGTTTTCTTCTTTGAATTTATGGCGGAATATTCCTTTCTTTAAACCGTAATCATCACTGCATCTTATTCCGATATCCAACCGCATGTCCTGGGGTAAGTTAATATTATAACCCGGGTAGAAGATGTCCACGAGCGGCGCCAGATCCGGGATTGCATATATTATGACTTGTTCTTTTAATTCTGTTGATGATTTTAGATATAATACGGCTGTGCCGCTTTCATTGATTGTGAATTGTCCAGAAAACTCCTTACCACTATGTTCTAAATCAAGCGTGTCACCCAACAGAAATTGAGCCGATTTCAACGACTGCGATGCCCGCCCTTGCATACTTATTTGCGTCCCACTAGGTGCGATCAATTGTCTTCCAGTTTTAATCTCGTCTTTCAATTTCGTATAATGAGGATAACTGAGATTAAATGTCAGTGTTTCAATGAAGAGAGGTTCTGAGGTTGTTAGTCTAAACTCTTCTGTTTTGTGATCAAGAAAGATGAATTTATAGGTGATCATTTCATTCAACTTTATTTTCTTCTTAGCAACGCCATCGTGAATTGTAGTTTTTTCTCTAATAATCCTGTTATCTTCGGAGATGTGAAGATCAACCTGGTGTGGGAGATATACACCGGTGAGTTGCAGAGTTAATTCTATTTCCGCACCTTGAAGATATTCGCCACTGCCGGGTCTAACGTGATACTCTATCTTATTGTAGAGCGAATACCAAAAGTGTTCAGGGAAAATCGCCGGATGGATCAAGGCAACGATAATCGAGATCAAAAGAAATCTCGTAACATTGTGTAATGGTTTGTAGCTGACATATTTACTAAAATCTATTTTATTAATTCTTTTCGCAGTATTGTCAATATAGGCATTTATCAGCTGCTGCGAATACTTTTCTTTATTATCTTTAGGGATGGCAGATAGTTGTATGCTGTTTATTAATTCACCATTGAAACCCAACTTTTTCTCAATAATTCGAACTCTTTGAACAAATGAAAGTGGTCGATAGAAAAAGATAGGGATGATACCTATTAAGCCATAGAGGGGTGATTTAAGGAGAGCCAAAGCGACAGTGACGGAGATTACTGTAAGGGAGAGAGTGAAAAGCAAGTAAGCGATCAGATCTACTAATCGTTGATTACGCGTATATGCCTTTATTCTGCCAACAATAAGATTTATATCAGACATGGCGTTTAATTCGTTAGACTGTATATGATAATATTAATTCCCATTCTTATAGCTGCTTCTCGCTTCTCTGGTGGATCATTATGGACATCGGGATTTTCCCAACCATCCCCAAGATCACATTCATATGTATAGAAGACTACAAGACGATTTTCATAAAAAATTCCTAACCCCTGCGGAGGCTTCCCGTCGTGTTCGTGTATTTTGGGCAACCCTTTTGGAAATTCGTAAAAGGAGTAATAGATAGGATGGTTAAAGGGTAATTCTACAAGTGGTGAATCAGGGAAGACTTTTTCTATTTCGCGGCGGAATGATGAATCCATACCATAGTTGTCGTCTGCATGAAGAAAACCACCTGTGGCAAAATAATTTCTCAGGATTTTTATTTCTTCTTCAGAGAAACGGACATTTCCATGACCATTCATATAGAGATAAGGATACTCAAATAGCTTTGGGTCGGTTATTTCGACCACATCTTCCCGAGGTGCTGTTCTGATGTTCGCGCGTTCATAGATTGCCGCCAGCAAATTTGGCAGAGAAGAGGGGTTTGAATACCAATCTCCACCACCATGATACTTCAATCGTGCAATAGTGAAATCATACTGACCGACGAGAACACAAAATAATAACAGGATTTGCATCATTAAATTATAAACTCTAAGCAGGCGATGTCAACCCCGCACCTTGTTCTCACAATGCATTCGGTATCCTTAAGGCTTTTTCTGGGTTCTGGGAATACAGTAGCGCACTATTGGGCTACACTGTGCCGAACAAGGTGTGGGGTTGACTTCCAAAGGAATTTGTCTATAATAGTATCTGGCTATGAAAACCATCATGGGCGAGTCGGAAATCAGGCGTGCGCTGAATCGAATTGCCCACGAAATCATTGAGAAGAACAAAGGTACAAAAAATTTAGTGCTTATTGGCATAAAACGGCGTGGCGATTTTATCGCCCAACGCATTGCTGATAGAATAAAAGAAAGTGAAGGAAAGAAAATTCCAATAGGAGCGCTTGACATCACGCTCTATCGAGATGACCTTCAGTTGGTTTCAGAAGCACCCATTATCGAAGGCACGGCAATTCCTTTTGATCTTAGCAAGAAAATAATTATTTTAATCGACGATGTTTTGTATACGGGAAGAACAATACGTGCAGCAATAGAGGAAATTATGGATTTTGGTCGACCAGAGGCAATTCAACTCGCTGTTCTTGTAGATCGTGGTCACAGAGAACTGCCTATTCATGCAGATTTCGTTGGCAAAAAGGTTCCTACAGCAAAGAAAGAGATTGTTGATATTCATATACAAGAGGTTGATGGTGAGGATTGTGTTATTATTCACCGGCGCGCGCGATTAGGAGCCAAGACCGACAAACGAGAGGCAAAGTCGAAAATGGGTTTAAAGAAGGAATCGGGTCCAAAAATCAAACAATTAGTAATAACGGATATCAAGAAAGATAAGCAATGAGTCCAAAAAAAGATCTTTTAGGTATTGAAACACTTTCCGTCAAAGAGATTACACAATATCTTGATTTGGCAGACAGATTTGCTGCTGTTTTGGAGAGGCCAATTCCAATTGTGCCATCGCTTCGAGGGAAGACCATTTTGACTCTATTTTTTGAACCGTCAACACGTACACAAATTTCATTTAGTATAGCAGCAAAGAGGCTTTCAGCAGATATAGTGAATTTCTCACAGGTTACATCAAGTGTTGGTAAAGGCGAGACGCTCCTCGACACCGCAAAGAATATCGAGGCGATGAAGGTTGATGGCGTCGTTGTCAGACATGTTGCACCAGGCGCTGCAAAGTTTCTTGCTGAAAAGCTTAATGCCTTTATAATTAATGCTGGTGATGGTGGTCATGAGCATCCAACCCAGGCATTATTGGATTTGATGACCATGCGGCAACATTTCAGTGAATTCAAGAACTTAAAGGTCTTAATTGTGGGCGATATTGAGCATTCCCGTGTTGCACGTTCTAATATTTATGGTTTGAACACCTTAGGTGCAAAAGTTGCGATTTGTGCACCTCCGACATTAGTACCATTAAATATCGAGAAACTTGGCGCAAAAGTGTTCTATAATCTCGATGATATTATTGGTGATTTCGATGTGGTCATGGCACTGCGCATTCAATTAGAAAGACAGGACACAGGACTCTTTCCATCAATTAGGGAGTACCGAACCCTATACGGTCTTACCAAGGAACGGGTGGGAAGGATGAAACCGGGCAGTATTGTCATGCATCCTGGTCCTACGAATCGTGGTATTGAGATTGATCCCGATGTAGCTGACAGTGATAAATCAGTTATCTTAACTCAAGTAAAAAATGGTGTTGCCATAAGAATGGCGGTGTTGTTCATCCACTGTGGAGGCAGGCTTGGCTAATGTATTAATCAAAGGTGGAAGGGTTATAGATCCAAAGTCTAAACTTGATGATACCTTCGATATATTAATAGATGAAAATAAGATCGCAAAAATCGGTAAGAAGATTACAAAAGGTGATGTCCGGAAAATTGATGCACGGGGGAAGATTGTGTGTCCAGGATGTATTGACCTACACTGTCATCTGCGTGATCCTGGGAGACCAGATGAGGAGACTATCGAAAGTGGAGGCAGATCTGCAGTAGCCGGAGGATTTACCACGATTTGCTGTATGCCAAACACTGATCCGGCAATCGACAGCGAAGGTCTTGTGCACTATATTTACAGAGAAGCTACAAGGGCAAGTCTTTGTAGAATCTTCCCGATCGCCGCCATCACCAAGAAAAGAGCAGGAAAGGAGATTACAGAATTCGGTGAGCTAGTCAATGCAGGTGCAAAAGGTTTTTCTGATGACGGTGATGTTGTCGCTGACAGCAACGTCTTCAGACACGCCCTTGAGTATTCTAAGATTTTTAACGTACCAATATTTGAACACCCGATCGACGAGAATTTGGCTCAGAAAGGAATGATGAATGAAGGACTTGTTTCAACACGGCTTGGTCTCAAAGGATCGCCCGCGATTGCAGAAGAGGTTATCGTTGCCAGGGATTTGCTCCTTGCGAAGTTCACTGGTGCCAAATTACATCTATGCCATATATCAACCAAAGGTAGTGTTGATTTGATAAGAAAGGCAAAAAAAGAAGGCATAGGCGTCACATGCGAAACCTGTCCCCAGTACTTTTATTTTAACGATGAAGTCCTAGCAAGTTTTGATACCAACTATAAGGTGAATCCGCCGATAAGAAGTGAGGATGATCGTCAAGCAATTATCAGGGGCTTACGCGATGGCACGATTGATTGCATTGCTACTGACCACGCTCCGCACTGCCAAGCAGAAAAGGAGTTGGAGTTCACAAGTGCACCGTACGGCATGATTGGTTTTGAGACGGCTTTTTCATTGATCGTGATGGAACTCATCAATAAACAAAAATTCAGTTGGGCAAAAATTCTGAGCAAATTGACGGTTAACCCGGCAAACATTATTAATGAAAAATTAGGAGTAATAAAGAAAGGTGCAGTTGCAGACATAACCATAATCGATCCAAAAAAGAAGTGGAAGCCAACGCTAAATACAATACAGTCGAGGTCAAAAAATACACCACTCTTAGACAGGGAGCTCATTGGTAAATGTATTGGTACCATTGTCGACGGCGAAATAAAATATTATCTTGAGGATTGAGGTTTAGGAGATATGATTAGTTCTCAGGCGCGAGACAGTGATAGAAAAGTTATATTGCCTGATTGGCTTGGCAGTGGTCAAGATTTGTTTGGAACCATACAGATTATACAAGGCAAGAAAATAGACAAAGCATTTCTCGAAATAGATTTTGATTTTAAATTTAGTGAGACTTTTAACTATCCGATAATTTTCGAGATAAAAAGCAGAAATTCAGACATCGAGGCGTATGCAATAGCATTTAGAATTGGTGAGGGGAAAGGTGATGCACAGAGAGTCATTGAAGAACAGATTATCGCACCCAAGGTGTGTAGTATTCTTCGCCTTGATGACTTTATTAAGTTCTTTGCTGATGTTGTCGAAAAAGATATCGATTTTGCACTTTATATAAACAGAACCCCTGAAAAATTCAAGAAGATAAAAGTCTATAGTTTAAGCGAAAAACAGAGAGTTATCTTTGATCAGCGTTTAATTTTGGCTATCACAGAAATTCTGGATCAAAGGATGGGGTAGACTCCGAGGATATCAGAGGATCAGTGAGAAAAACCGTGTTGGTCTATTCGACCTTTACTTGGTAATTACCTTTTACGATTTCACCGATAATTTTCGGTTTTAGCTTCTTGAAATATCTTAAATTTTTCTGTTCGATGATTACTATCATGCCGATACCCATGTTGAAGACGCGATACATCTCTTCTTCGGGAACCCCTCCCAGTTTTTGAATTAATTTAAAAATGGGTAGTGGCTGCCAACTATTTTTTCTGATAATCGCAGCGCATTTCTGTGGCAGAATGCGTTTGATATTATCGTAGAATCCACCGCCTGTAATATGCGCAAGACCCTTTACATACTTCAATCTCGGCTCAAGTTCCCTGCGGTAGGAGCGATGAATTTTCAATAGCTCTTCTCCAACAGTGCGCTTTAGTTCAGGTACATATGATGAGAATGTATAATTTCTTAAAAGCACTTTTCGAGCCAGAGAATAACCATTTGTATGGAGTCCAGTTGATTTCAGACCAAGAATTAAATCACCCGGTTTGATTCTTGCGGTATTGATAAAATCTTGTTTTCTAACTTTTCCGACAACGAAACCTACGAGATCATAGATACCTTTAGGATAGAATCTTGTTAGCTGGGCAGTCTCGCCTCCTATTAAAATAATCTTTTCTTTTCTGCAGGCCTTGGCTACACCTTTTACGATCTGGACAAGAATATTTTTTTCTAATTCTGAAAAACCGATGTAATCCATAAAAAAGAGAGGTACTGCACCGGTGGTGAGAATATCATTCACACAATGATTGACAATATCCTGACCAATTGTATCGTGGATATCAGTGCCACAGGCAACGAGTATCTTTGTACCAACGCTATCTACGCTGCTTACTAAATAGGAATTGTCTATGGGGTAGAGGCCTCCAAATAACCCAAATACTGATTTGATACGTTTCGTATAAGTTTTAACAACGTGCTTGCCAATACTTTTCCTGACAAGATTCAAAATATCAATATCTACACCCGCATCTTTGTATAACATAATAAATAATATACAATCTATAAAATATTTCAAGTCTCTTGTACCGCTACACGCATTGGATCACGGCAATAATGAATGAGATTACAGAGATATTATTATTGACACTGAAAGAGATTAGATGTATACTAAATAGTGAAAAGTGATTTAGAAATCGCTCAGGAGGCGAAGTTAGTACCAATAATAGATTTGGCAAACGAACTCGGTATTGATGAAGATTACATGCTGCCTTGTGGTATCTTCAAAGCAAAAATATCATTGCAATTTTTCGAAAAGATAAAACAAAACAGTAGTGGTCGACTAATTTTAGTCACGGCGATGACGCCGACACGTTATGGAGAGGGGAAGACTACTGTGTCTATCGGACTTAGCATGGCGCTGAATAAAATTGGCAAGAAATCTATCGTAGCCCTACGTGAACCATCATTAGGCCCAGTTTTTGGCATAAAAGGAGGTGCAGCGGGCGGTGGTTATGTGCAAGTTCTGCCCATGGAAGACATAAATCTTCATTTTACCGGGGACATCCACGCAATTGGTGCAGCACATAATCTCTTGGCTGCAGTATTCGATAGTCATATACATTTTGGCAATAGATTAAATGTTGATGAAAGAGAAATAGTTTTCACCAGGGCAATGGATATGAATGATAGGAGTTTACGTAATATTGTCGTGGGGCTGGGTGGGAAACCTAATGGTCCAGCGCGCGAAGATGGATTTATAATTACTGCTGCCAGTGAGGTAATGGCGATTCTGGCTTTGTCACAGTCGCTTACAGAGTTAAAGGAAAGGCTAGGTAACATCTTGGTTTCATTCGATATGCAAGGTAATCCTATCTATGCACACGATTTTGACGTACATGGTGCAATGGCAGCTCTTTTGAAAGATGCCCTAAAACCGAACCTGGCTCAAACGATCGACCACACACCAGCATTTATACATTGCGGTCCCTTTGCGAATATTGCACACGGAACATGTAGTGTAATAGCGATCAAAATGGCCCAAAAGCTATGTGATTATACAGTCGTTGAAGCTGGGTTTGGTTCAGATTTAGGTGCTGAGAAGTTTGTCAACATTGTATCGAGGGTTGGCGGTTTTGGTGTTGATGCTTCAGTGCTTGTCGCAACAATAAGGGCACTGAAATTGCATGGTGGCGCCTCCCAAAAGGATTTAAAATCAGGCACTATTGAACAGCTTAAGAAGGGTCTTGCAAATTTAGGAAAGCATGTTGAGAACTTAAATAAGATGATGATCCCTCCGGTCGTTGCGATTAATATTTTTGCAGGAGACACCGAAGAGGAGATCAATATTGTGAAAGAATTTTGTCGTTCTCAGAATACGGAGTGTGCTGAGGTGAGCGCCTTTGAACAAGGCGCACCCGGCGCAGTAGAACTCGCTGAACTCGTTTGCCAGGAGGTTGAAAAGGGCAGATGTTGTATGAAACCAATCTATGCTTTAGAGGATTCTGTCGAAGAGAAAATTGAGAAAGTTTCTACTGAAATATATGGTGCATCTCGAGTAGTTTATACACCAAAGGCTGAGAAGGATATAAAGCGTATCAGAAAAATTAAATTGGATCAACTACCTATCTGCATTGCCAAAACCAATAAATCGCTCTCTGACAAACCGGAGTTATATGGGCGGCCAGAAAATTTTAAAATTACAATAAGAGGTGTGAATATCTCATCTGGCGCGGGGTTCTTAGTACCTTTGACAGGTGAGGTTATGTTGATGCCGGGCCTTTCAAAGATTCCGAATGCAACAAGCATTGATGTGGATGAGAAAGGAAGAATAACAGGCTTATTCTAATAGATCTACTGATTTCCTTCCCCCTTCCCTTTATCCCCTCTCGTCGAGGGAGGGGAGGTTTTACAGGAATTCTTGACCAGTATAGAAATATATATAGAGTATGATAGTGAAAACATTCGTAGGCACATCAGGGTGGTACTATGATTGGAATAAAGAAAAGACTTTGGATTGGTATATTGAAAATTCGAATCTTGATGCAGTTGAGTTGAATGCATCATTCTACAGATTCCCGTTTCCGAATATGATTAAATCGTGGGCACGAAAAGGAAAATCTTTGCACTGGGCTATTAAGGTTAATAGACTAATCACCCATCAATTTAAATTCTCAGGAAAAGCCGCTGCAACGTGGAAGAAATTCTATGATCTTTTTTCACCGATGCACGAATTTATTGATTATTTTCTTTTTCAACTGCCGCCAAGTTTTACTCCAAAAGGCAAAAGCCTGATAGAAAAGTTTTTTGGAAAAATAAAAACAGCCAAGAAATGTGCTCTGGAATTGCGTCATGAATTGTGGTTCAAGGAAGATCTTATAAAATGGGTTAAGTCATTGGGTATAACCTGGGTATCTATTGATGCGCCAGAATTTACCCGGGATATTGTCAAAACCACAAAAAATGTTTACCTGAGAATACACGGAAGAGCCGATTGGTACAGACATAATTATACAGATAGAGAATTGAGAAATATAGGTAAGCGTATTATCGCGGTACAACCAGACAAAGTTTATATTTTTTTCAACAATAATCATAATATGCTAAAGAATGCTCGGAAAATGAAAATGATCGCGGAAAAATTGGAAGGGAAATAAAATGCCTGCAAATCTACCACCTCAATATTTTGATGTTGAGAAGAAATACCGGGAGGCGAAAGACCTGCAGGAAAAACTGATCTATCTACAACAAATGTTATCAGTTGTACCTAAGCATAAGGGGACTGAAAAATTGCAAGCAGAACTTAAGACAAAAATTTCGAAACTTAAAGACAGTATAAGCAAGCAGAAAAAATCAAGAGGTTCGGGTGGTACATGGTATCAGGTGGAAAAACAGGGAGCAGGACAGGTAGTGCTTTTAGGATTACCAAATTGTGGTAAATCATCATTGTTGAATGCGCTCACGAATGCCCATGTTGATGTTGGTAATTATCCGTTTACGACACAGTTACCACAGGTCGGCATGATGGATTTTGAAGATATTAAGATTCAAGTCGTAGATACGCCTCCGCTATACGATGATGCTCCACCGTGGTTGTTCGGGCTGTACCGTAATGGTGATATCCTTTTGATAGTATTAGATATGAACACTGATATAGACAAAGATTTCGAGAAAATACATAAGGCAATTAATGATAAGAACATATTTATTAAGCAACATGAGTTTGGAGATATAAAAAAAAGCATTATTATAATAAATAAGGTAGATGTGCAAAAAAATGTTTCGATAGAACAATTTGTCGAAAAACATAAAAATAATGGCGTGGTGATATCGATTTCTACCGCAAACACAGAAGGTTTGGATGATTTGAAACGCGAAATTTTTAAACAACTTGACATTATACGTGTTTATACAAAAAAAATCGGCAAGCCAATTGTCAGAAATGATCCAGTTGTGCTTAAATCGGCGACATCCGTTATAGATGCTGCTGAATATATACATAAGGATTTTAAAAAGAATTTGAAGTTTGCCCGTCTATGGAATGATGCAGGTTATTCAGGTCAGAGAGTTGAAAAGAATCATGTGTTATCTGATGGAGATGTGATTGAATTCCATGCCTAAATATAAATATCGAAATTCGAAATTCGAAATTCGAAATTATAGACAAACCCTAATATCAAAATACAGAAATTCAAAACGTACACATTTTATAATGGGATTTGTGCGAGTGCACTTAGACTTTTATCTTTAACGGGGTAAAAACGAGGTAGCTATGAGTGAATTGGAGATTATTAATTTCATAAGGAAGAGATTCCCCAAAAAGAGGAAAGAAATCCTAAAAGGCATCGGTGATGACGGAATGGTCTTTCGCAATGGTTTTGTTGTTTCTACAGATTCTTTCTTTGAGCGTGTGCATTTTGATTTGCGTTATTTTTCAATGTATGCACTCGGCTATCATTCAATGTCAGCGAGTCTTTCAGACCTTGCTGCAATGTGTGCGAGTCCAGTGTGTGCCCTTGTTTCTCTTAATCTTACCAAGAAGATCGATTTAGAAGATGTTGAACAATTATACAGAGGTTTTGACAAACTTGCGAAGATGTTCAACTTTGACATTGCGGGTGGTGATGTTGTGGCGAGCCCTGCTTTCGGTTTAACAATTACGGTCATTGGTCAGACCAAGAAACCGCTTATGCGTTCTGGCGCAAATTTTGGACAAGCACTTTTTGTTACGAACTTTTTAGGCCTTGCCGAAGTAGGTCGAGCAGTCCTCAAACATAATTTACCAAGAAAAGAATATCCAGATGCAGTGAATAAACACCTTTTTCCTTTACCTCGTCTCAACGAAGCCGCAAATCTACAGAGATATATTAATTCATGTATTGATATATCTGACGGTTTGTCAACAGACGCCAGCCATCTTGCTGCAGAAAGCAAAGTAAAGATAGTCATTGAGGCAGAACATATTCCTATACATTCAGAGGTTGGAGAATTCTGTAGTATGAAAAAGATGGATCCTCTTGAATTTATTCTCTCCTCTGGTGAGGATTTTGAGTTGCTCTTCACGGCGCAGAGAGTGCCGAGGTGCCCAAGGGTAAAGATATTCAAGATTGGAAGAATCATGAAAGGCAGTGGTGTGTATCTTTCCGTAAGAGGGAAAACAAGGCAAATAAGACCATCAGGGTACGAACACCTTACCTGATAACTCCCAAATCCTAAGATCGAAATCATAGATGAACGTTAGGTTCAGATAGTCTAGAAACGCTTTTGATTGATAATTCCAGGTTCCATACCTTTCACCTGCACCTATTTTGTACTGAGTCCTCTTCACTTTTTTTTCTTGCGACATTCCTCAATTATTCCCCTCCCTGGATGGGAGGGGATAAAGGGGAGGGTGTATTATCTTGCCTGATTCTATACCATAAGCTCCGCTCTGCCTCGGTTATATTTTTCCTTAAACACCGGGCACGGTCAGAGCGTGACAAGACTAAAGACATTGACTATCACTCCCTCCTTAATCCTCCCCCATCAAGGGGGAGGGAATAGAAAAAAGAAACTTTCCCATTAAGGGGGAGGGAGTAAAAAAAAGAGACTTTCCCATCAAGGGGGAGGGAATAAAAAAAAGAAACTCCCGCATCAAGGGCAGAATATTTTCATGGTAACAACAATCAGTTTCCTTTACAATGTCCATTCTATAGAAACAGCGTGTAATTTCAAGACCACAAGTGAAGA
>Ga0209427_10003184_pt1 | contig 19292 bp, 22 predicted proteins | sample DeeMarSWOR136_30_FD_187465 | JGI IMG/M metagenome (GOLD analysis project Ga0209427, IMG submission 187465) | Marine sediment microbial communities from White Oak River estuary, North Carolina - WOR-1-36_30 (SPAdes) (version 2) | ecosystem: Environmental > Aquatic > Marine > Intertidal zone >...
CGGGCGCTGTAGCGGCGCGCCGCCATGGCGATTGCCACGCCCGCCAACACCACTGCCAGCAGACTGGTCAGTCCAATGTAGCGCTCCACGCGCTCAAGGGCGCGAGCTATCGTGCGATTGCCGTCGCGCGCATCGATCAGTTGAAAGTGGGCAGCGAGTCGCGGGGCTATCCAAGCACGGTAAGCGGCGATGACCGGCTCCGGGCCGGCAAACGCGTTGCCGTACGTCACGCGACTGCCAGGCTGAATCACGCGTGTGGCATCGACATCGTCGCGGTTCATCAATACTCGGGGGGCCAGCGCAAAGAAATTGCCGCTGCGCCCCGGTTCATAGGTGACGACGCGCGCGACGACGAACTGCGCCTCGCCAATCTCAATGCGATCGCCGATTGCGAGTGCCAGCGCATGCATTAGTCGCGGCTCGACCCACACCGTGCCGCGCGCCGGTACCCCCGGTGTGGGCGCGTCCTCGCCATAGAGCCGCTCCGCGGTGCGCACCGCACCACGCACAGGATAACGGTCAGTGACCGCCCGGACGCTCGCGAGCTGCAGTGCCTCACCGCGCACTGCGACACTGGCGAATTCAATTCCTTCGGCATGTCGCAACCCGCGCGCCACGGCTTCTCCCACCCAGGCCGGATCCGCGGGTTGCGAACCCAACACCAGCAGATCAGCCCCCAGCATGTCCGCCGACTGCTGCGCCATGCCACGGCTCACGCGATCATTGAAGAATCCGACGGCAGTCACCGCGCCCACCGCGATTACCAGCGCGGCGATCAGGATATGGAGCTCGCCCGCGCGCCAGTCGCGCGCGAGCAGGCGAAGCCCGAGGCGTGCCCGTCGGATCACGGGTTAACCTCCACTACGCGTCCGGCATCGAGATGAACGCGTCGCGCACAGCGCGAGGCGAGCTGCTCGTCGTGCGTCACCAGCACCAGCGTCGTCTGCCGCTCCTGGTTCAGATCGAACAGCAAATCAATGATGCGCGTACCGGTAACCGTATCGAGGTTGCCGGTAGGCTCGTCGGCAAACAGGATTGCCGGGTGGGTCGCGAAGGCACGCGCGATGGCGACACGCTGCTGCTCACCGCCGGAGAGCTGGCGCGGATAGTGAGTAAGTCGTTCGCCGAGACCCACCCGCGCGAGCAGGTCGCGCGCCCCGGCCTCCGGGTCGGGCAACCCGGCGAGCTCGATCGGCAACATGACGTTCTCCAACGCGGTGAGCCCGGGCAACAACTGAAAACTCTGAAAGACGAAACCGACCTTACCGGCCCGGACCCGCGCACGGCCGTCTTCATCGAGATCATTCAAGCGTTCCCCGGCGAGCACCACCTCGCCGGCCGTCGGCGCATCGAGCCCTGCCAGCAAGCCGAGCAGGGTGGATTTGCCCGAACCCGAGACACCGACAATCGCGACGCTCTCGCCTGTCTTGATCTCGAGCGTCACGCCCGACAAGATGTCGAGCGTGCCTTCCGTGCTCGTGACACGCTTGGAGAGATTGCTGGCGGAAATGATATGGCCGTTCAAGAGTTTCGACATGCGACGTCTCTGGTTGGTGTTGCTGTTGTTCCTGCTCGCAGGACCGGCGTTCGCCGCCACTCGCACTGTGCTTGTCGTGGGCGACAGCCTGAGCGCCGCCTTCGGCATGGAGCTGCGCGAGGGCTGGGTCGCACTGCTCGCGGCACGCCTCGATCAGCAGCAACCTCGCTACCGTGTGGTCAACGGCAGCGTGAGCGGTGACACCACCGCCAACGGGCTCGCCCGCCTGCCGCGCTTGCTCTCCGAACACCACCCCGCAATCGTCATTATTGAACTGGGCGGCAACGACGGGCTGCGCGGCCTTGCTCCGCAGCAGATGAAGAACAATATCGGCGCCATGATCGCAAAATCCAAGGCCCAGGGGGCGAAAGTTCTCCTGCTCGGTGTGGAACTGCCGCCGAACTATGGTCCGAAATACAACGAAAGGTTCCGGAGGGTTTACCGGGATCTGGCGGCCGAACAGCAGGTACCATTGGTACCGTCCGTGATGGACGGCGTCGGCACGGATATCAAGCTGATGCAGGCCGATCGCATTCACCCCAACGCGGCAGCCCAGGCGCAAATGCTGGACAACGTCTGGCCTGCACTGCGCGCGCTGTTGTGATGCGGCGACACGGCGTCGCGCGAGTGCTTGGGTCGCACCGCGACCGAAACTGCACCCCGCTACAGGCGCTTGCGGGCGCCGTCACAAAAAAGGGCTTGTTGCCCGAATGCTTGCACTCGCACAGCCACACCGTCTGGCGGTCGCCGATCTCCAGCTTCAGGGGCCCGAGTCCCGTCCCCTTGTGTGAACCATCGCAGCACGGCTGATTCTTCGAACGACCACAGGCGCACCACCAATAGGTTCCGGGCTCAAGCGTCGTCTCGAATGATCCCTTCTGGGCGATCACCGCATCAGTCATGGGCAGCCTCCTCGATTCGCCGGATCGGCTTGACTGAAGGCTCCAGACTAACACCCGAATACCATGCCTCGAATCGGCCTCTCATCGACGCGGTTCCCTTGCATGCCTACGGGCGCTGCCCCTTCGCTGGACGGACCCGACAACATGCAACTTGCCAGCACCAAACGGATGGTGCTTGGACAAGGCATCGGCCGTTCGCTAGCATCGATCGCAACCCATGTCCGCCCCAACCCGAATCCTTCGCGAATCCAGCCTGTTTCGCGGCGTCGGACCAGACGTCACCGCGACACTGCTCGAGCGCTTCCCGATACGAACGCTGCAGGCCGGCGACCCGCTGCTCTCGCCCGACCAGCCGAACCACTTTCTCTACGTGGTGCTGAACGGCGAGCTGCAAGTGCTGGTGGGCCCCGCCGGCTCAGCCACCTCCATCCTTGTCACCGCCGGCAATTGCGTCGGCGAGATGTCAATCATCGACGGTGGCCGGGTCTCCGCACCGGTCGTCGCAACCGGCGACAGCGCCGTGCTGGGAATCGACGTCGATAATTTTTGGCGGCTCACCGAAACAGTCCCGACTATTGCGCGCAATCTGCTCGGCATCATGGCCGAGCGCATGCGCAGCACCAACGAGGCGCTTGCGCTGAGCCTGCAATTGCAACAGGCCTATGAGCGCTGGGCATTCCTCGATCCGCTAACCGCGGCCTACAATCGCCGCTGGATCGATCAGACGCTGCCGCGCTATGTCGAGCGCGCGCGCCGCGACGCCTCAGCCTTCACGCTTGGCGTGTTCGACATTGATCACTTCAAACGTTACAACGACACCCATGGCCATCCGGCTGGAGACGCGGCACTGCGCGCCACCGTGCGCGCCGCGCAGTCGCACATTCGTCCCGCCGATCGGCTTGCCCGCATCGGCGGGGAGGAGTTTTGCATACTCTTGCCTGATACTGACTTGCCAGGTGCCCAAATCGTGGCCGCACGGCTGGTGCAGGCGATTGCCGCGAATCCCGTGCAGGCAAGCGACGGCACAGCCTTATCCGGAGTGACGATTTCGCTCGGGTTGGCGCAAGCCGGCGCCGATTCCAGCCCGGACGATCTCATCGCTGCGGCAGACAAGGCGCTCTATGGAGCCAAACGCGACGGTCGCAATCGCTTTGCCAGCTAGGTGTACGCCAGATTGATCGGCGGTTGGCGCCGGCAAGCGCAAAGTCCACGCTTCACTTTAACGGTACCCTTCTGCCATGGCCCGCCATTCACTCGACTTCGTGTCGCAACGCGGCCGGCCTTGCCCTGACTCAGGGTGCGGCGTGGCGTGCGTGAGCATGCTGCTGCAGCATGCCGGCATACGACCACACCCCGACTATCGACGGCTCATGCGTGCGCTGCGGCTGCATGCGGCGAGCCCGCGTGGCGAACTGGCACCGGAGGTTTACCCGGCGGACGTGGCCAATTTTTTTCGCCGGCGACGCATCCCGGTCGCGATCGTGCGCGAAGGCAACACGAACGCACTGCGGAAGATCCTTGCGCAGGTAAGGCGCGCACCGGTCATGGCGCTGGTACGCGGACCGGAGTGGGGCAACGAGGATCACTGGATCGTGCTGATCGGTGAAGAGCGCGGGATGCTGGTATATCTCGATCCCTGGTATCGACCCACACAGCGATATCGCCGGCGCATGACGAATCCCGTATTCGCCCTGCGCTGGCGGGGATCTGCCTTCAGCTTGTCGCGTGGACAGGCGCAGTCTGTCCGTCGGGCGTGACCAGGCGCCCAAGCAGTGGCCACCGAACCAATTGCACTATCCGCGCTGGTCAAGCCGTCAGGTTGATCGGTCGATCGCGCAACTGTGCGTTCAACTCACCCTGCTTCCGCCAATTCGCCACCCCGATCCCTCTCGCGGCGAGGATGGGAATCAAAGCTCATGGTGATAGTCGATGATCAGTGGCGCGTGGTCGGAGAACTTCTTGTCCTTGTAGATGCGCTCCTTCAGCGCCTTCTTGGCAATTCCGGGCGTGGCGATCTGGTAGTCGATGCGCCAACCGACGTTCTTGGCGTAGGCCTGCCCGCGGTTTGACCACCAGGTATATTGATCGGGCTTCTGATTCAGGGTACGAAACACGTCCACCCAACCGAGCTCGTTGAAAACCTTGGTGAGCCAGGCGCGCTCTTCCGGCAGGAAGCCTGAGTTCTTCTGATTCGAGCGCCAGTTCTTGAGATCGATTTCCTTGTGCGCGATGTTCCAGTCACCGCACAGGACATACTCGCGACCATCTTTGCGCAGCTTGCGCATTTGCGGCAGGAACAGGTCCATGAATCGGTACTTTGATTCCTGGCGATGCGGCCCGGCGGAGCCGGAGGGAAGGTAGAGCGAGACTACGCTCAGCTTGCCAAAATCGACCTGCAAGTAGCGCCCCTCGCCGTCATGCTCATGCGAACCGAATCCGCGATGCACGGCGTCCGGCTCACGCCGGCAGTAGAGTCCCACGCCGGCGTAACCCTTTTTCTCGGCAAGGCTGAAGTATCCCCGAAAGCCACCCGGCGCGAGCATGGTGGGCGTCAGGTCGGTCTCTTGCGCCTTGACCTCCTGCACGCATACCACGTCCGCGCCCTGACGCTTCATCCAGTCAAAGAATCCCTTGGACGACGCCGAGCGGATGCCATTGAGATTCGCGGTGATAATGCGCATGGTCGCTAGTGTATTCTTGCCCCCGCCGCGCTGCATCCGGTATCGTGATGACGATGAAAGATTACCAGCGCGAGTTCATCGAGTTCGCGATCGCCTGCGAGGCCCTGAAGTTCGGCCAGTTCACCCTGAAGAGTGGACGTGTGAGCCCCTACTTCTTCAATACCGGTCTGTTCCACAGTGGCGCGAAGCTCGCGCGTCTCGGACGGTCTTATGCGCAGGCCATCACCGATTCCGGCATCGGTTTCGACATGCTGTTCGGTCCCGCGTACAAGGGCATACCGCTTGTGAGCGCGGTGGCGATCGCCCTGGCGGATCATTTCCAGCGGGATCTCCCTTACGCCTTCAATCGCAAAGAGGCCAAGAAGCATGCCGAGGGCGGAGTCATTGTTGGCCACGCGCTCACCGGCCGCGTGCTAATCGTCGACGACGTGATTTCAGCTGGCACATCGGTACGCGAATCACGCGACCTCATCCGCGCCGCCGGTGCGACGGCGGCCGGCGTGGCAATTGCGGTTGATCGCCAGGAGCGTGGCCTCGGCAAACGCTCGGCGGTTCAGGAAGTGGAGCAGGAACTCGGCTTGCGGGTGCTTAGTATCGTCACGCTCGAGACACTGCTCGCCTTCCTTGCCGAAAAGGGAGACGGGGCCCGCGCACACCGCGACGCAATCGCGGCATATCGCGAACAATACGGAGTCAGTAACGCGGCCTGAGGTATTTACAGCAGGGCAAACATGCCCGCGGTGCCAAACCGCAGACTTCCTGGTGGGGAGAGCGAGCGCATGGTCGTTGTTTCGGGCAGCATTTACATTCGGGCACCCGTTGAGCGGGTGTTTGCGCTCATGTGCGACCCGGCAGCGCGCTCGCGCCTGCAACCAGACGTTAAGCCGCTGCAGGTCGAGATCGAAGGTGGAGGATCGCTTGCCGTCGGCCGTAGCTGCCGCTTTCGGCTGGAGATCGAGGGTCGCATCGTCGATTACCGGACGCGCGTGACTGAATTCGAGCCCAACCGGCTGCTGCTCACCATGTCGGATTCGGCCGTGCCTTTCGAGACACGCATCGAAACGCGCCCGGAGTCGGACGGCACCCGACTGACTCAGACCGAGCGATTTGAACCGACCGACGAAATGCTGATTGGAACGGCGGAATCGGAGACGTCGCGCAATTTCCTGAGCTGGCTCGAGCCGATTCTGCCGCTAGTGGATGTCGACTATGCGCGCAGTGTGCGCAAGCGCCAGGAACTGGAGCTCACTCACGAACTGGAAGAGAAGCTCGGACGTTGGCTGCTGGCCGTGAAGCGTGAACTCGAATCGCCCGTCACTCGGACCGACTAGGCTGCGGCCTGCCCCTCCTGGCCGCGACGTTCGCGAAAGTGGACGATTGACGCCTTGCCCATGCGCACCTCGCCGGTATGGCGGCCGCCCTGCGCGATGGCGAGCAACGGCGCCGTGACGGCACCATTCACCTGCCCGGTAGGGCCGAGCTCCACCTTGCCGCGCGCCACTACATCACCGCTCAGTTCGCCATGAACCACAATGCTGTGAGCGCGCAGATTCCCGCGCCACTGCGCGCCCGCGGCGAGCACCACGATGCCGTCGAAATCGCCATCGCCGATAACCTGCCCATGCACGAGCCAGTGCCCGGAACCGGACAGGGAGGCGGAGATCTGTGTCGCGCTACCCACCACATTCGTAAACGCCCGCAACTCATCCAGCATGCGGCGGCGGCGGCGGCGAGAAAGCAACTGGCTTAGCTTCATTCCTGAATTTCCCTGGCTACCACTATCTTGTGCCGAACGATTGTGAGACTCGCCAATCATAGGACCGGGCGCCCGCCCCGGCAAACTCAGAAGATCAGCTTGAGGCCGACCAGGATGGTCACGATCTCGAATGCGCGTTTGATCCAGCGATTGCCCTTCACGATCGACCAGTGGGCACCGATGTAGCCGCCCAGCAATGAGCCCGCGAGCAGAGCCGGAAGCCAGGACCACCGGATCTCGCCAAGCAACCCAAGCGTCACCGCGCCCGCCCCATTCCAGAAGAGCCCAACGAGTACGAGCGTATAGGCTACGGCGCGCCGGTAATCGAGACCAAACCAGCGCACCAGCCAGATCGTGCAGAAGAGCCCGGTGCCGGAAGTGAGCGAACCGTTGAGCACGCCAATCAGAAACAGCCCGACGGCCCCGATAACGTAACCGGCAGGCGTGCGGTGAAGGGGCACATATTCAAGGCCGAGTTGCCGGTTGAAGTACGAGTAGATCCCGAGCCCCGTGGTCAGCGCGCCAAGCGCGACGCGGGCCAGCTGATCGGGAACATCGAGAATGAAGGTGGCGCCCAGTAGAACACCGGGAACGCCAGCGACAAGGACAAATAGCGCGAACCGCCATTCGAGCGACCTTTCGCGCCAGTGTCGCGCCGTGGCGCCGACACCGAGCGCGACACTCGCCACCTTGTGGGTTGCCAGCGCCACGCCGAACGGCAGCCCGAGAAAAATCAGGGCCGGAAACTGCAGCAAACCGGCGCCCCCTCCCGCAAAAGCCGAAAACACGTTCGCTGCAAGCGAAATGAAGAACAACACCGTTTGCTCGAGCCAATCCACCCGGCCTTCCTTTCCCCGCTGAAGCGGCCGCATTATGGCACAGGGTCTTAACCCAGCCGCCGTTTGGCGGTGCGCGGTTGACAGGCTGGGATGCGGCTCCTAACTTGGGAGAATCTTTTGAGAGGAATCAGTCATGAAGTTCTCCCGGGCGTTTTCTGCATTCTGTTTGCTCATCGCCGTTGCCACGGCATCGGCGGCATTTGCCGCACAAGGTGGCAAGATCAAAAAGTGTCAGGATGCCGCTGGCATGTGGCACTACGGCGACACCGCCGCTGACGAGTGTGCGCAGTCGAAGATTGAGGTGATGTCCGAGCAAGGCATCAAACAAAAGGAGATTGCCGCACCCCCAACTGCTGCGGAGCTGAAAGATCGCGAAGCGCGCCGTGCCGAGGACGAGCGCAAGAAGCTGTCTGAAGAGGAACGGAAGAAGAAGGATGACCTGCTGCTGGCCACCTACCCACATGAAAACGACATCCTGTTCGTGCGCGATCGCAAGCTGGCGCAGCTCGAATCCCAGATCAAGGCCACCGAGGGCACACTGAAGTCACTAACTGGCGTGCTAAAGCGTCTGGAGAAGCAGGCCGAGGATGACCAGAAGGGTGGCAAACCGATAGCGGACCAGACCAAAAAACATCTTGAGCAGACCAAGCACCAGATCGCGAACCGTCAGTCGGAAATCGCGACCAAACGCGCCGAGCAGGAGAATATCCGCAAGCAATCGGATGAAGAGCTGGCGCGCTACCGCGAACTGAAACGTAGCGCCACCGCGAAGAGCGCCGCCAGCGACACCAAGAAGTAGGCAAAGCGCTTGCGCGCTACTCCGGCGCGACCCAGCGCTGACCGGCGCCAGTCTGCTCCTGCTTCCAGAATGGCGCCCGGGTCTTCAGCTCATCGATCACGAAACGGCAGGCGGCAAATGCTGCGTCGCGGTGTGCCGACCACACGGCGACCAGCACGATCGGGTCGTTCGGCGCGAGCGGTCCGTGGCGATGGACCACCAGCACGTCGAGAATCTCCCAGCGGCTGACAGCCTGCGCACAGATCTTCTCGATCTCGCGCCGCGTCATCGACTCGTAGTGCTCGAGCACCATCGCCTCAACCGCCGCGCCCTCATTGAAATCCCGCATGGTGCCGACAAACACAGCGGTCGCCCCGAACTTGCCAGCCAGCTTGGGGTGTCCCGACTGGAATGACTGAATTTCGCCCCACGGATCGAATGCCTCGCCGGCCAGACGAACGCTCATGATCAGCTCCGCGCCCTCGGATCGACCGGCGCAACCGAACCGCCGGTCACCGGCGGAAAGAACGCGACTTCATCCCCATCGCGTACCGGCGAATCGAGACTGGCGTATTCCTGGTTGATCGCCACCAGCGTATTGGCAGGCGCGGGAATTCCGGCGCTACGCTGCCAGACGTCGGCCGCCGTGCCGATACCCTGAAAAGCGACATGGTCTTCGCTCTTGCCTAGGCGCTCGCGGATACTGGCAAAAAACCTGACTGTAATGGTCATCAATCCAACTGTCCTGCGTTTGCGCTTTCTCTAAAAGCGCGTTGCGCCTAGAATGGCGACCCCGGTTGCCACCGGATCAGCGCCGAGTCTTCGACGCTGCGCCTGAAGTCCTAGTGTACCGAAGGGTCTTCACGACGCACTAAATAAAGGCCGCTAATGTGCGCCCTTAGTAATACTAATTAGTTTTGGTGGGATCGAAGTCTTAGAGTTTCGCGGCCCGCCGGGTCCGCATCATATATACCGAATTTTTCAACTGCTCAAAGGGGATCGGAGTCTTATGTCCAAACTGGTCAATCCACATGGTGGCGGCGAACTGAAGCCCTTACTGCTCGAGGGTGCTGCTCTCAAGGCCGAACTGGAACGCGCCAAGTCGCTTCCGAAGCTGAAGATGTCATCGCGCGAAACCGGCGACCTCATCATGATGGGCATTGGCGGCTTCACCCCGCTCACCGGCTTCATGACCAAGGCCGACTGGCAGGGCGTATGTGACGGCATGAAGATGGCCAACGGCCTGTTCTGGCCCATCCCCATCACCCTGTCGACGGACGACGACTCCATTAAGGAAGGCAGCGACATCGCCCTGGTCGATGGCGAAACCGGCGAGATCATGGGCACCATGAAGGTGTCCGACAAGTACACCATCGACAAGGCCCACGAGTGCATGATGGTCTACAAGACCACCGACATGGAGCACCCGGGCGTCAAGATGGTCATGGCTCAGGGCAATCACAACCTGGCCGGCCCCGTGAAGGTGCTGTCGGTCGGCGACTTCAAGAAGGAGTACGGCGACCAGTTCATGACCCCGGCCGAGACGCGCGCCAAGTTCATGAAGCTGGGCTGGTCCAAGGTCGCCGCCTTCCAGACCCGCAACCCGATGCACCGCTCGCACGAGTACCTGGCCAAGATCGCCATCGAGACCATGGACGGCGTGCTGGTCCACTCACTGCTTGGCGCCCTGAAGCCGGGCGACATCCCGGCCGAAGTGCGCTCCGAGGCGATCGCCACCCTGGTCAACAACTACTTTGCCCCCAACACCGTGATTCAGGCCGGCTACCCGCTCGACATGCGTTATGCCGGTCCGCGTGAAGCGCTGCTGCACGCCCTGTTCCGCCAGAACTATGGTTGCTCACACCTGATCGTCGGCCGCGATCACGCCGGCGTGGGCGAATATTATGGTCCGTTCGACGCTCAAAAGATCTTCGACGAAATTCCGAAGGACGCGCTCGAAACCAAGAACATGAATATCGACTGGACTTTCTGGTGCAAGAAGTGCGGTGGCATGGCCTCGCAGCGCACCTGCCCGCACACCAAGGATGATCGCATCCTGCTGTCCGGCACCAAGGTCCGCGCCATGCTCTCCGAAGGCAAGGATCTGCCGGTCGAGTTCAGCCGCCCGGAAGTGGCCAAGGTGCTGCAGAAGTATTACGCCGGCCTTTCCGCCGAGCAGAACGTCAAAGTGGAAATGAAAGGCCACTCGGCGAAGTAAGCAAGGTTTTTTGCGCGGGCGGGATGACCGACCCGCGCAAAATTTTTCGTAACTAGGATGTCTGAAGTTTGAAGTAACCAATTCGCAGTTAAACCAAGACGGAGGCAACAATGCCAACTTTTGTACGTACCGATAAGTGCGACGGATGTAAGGGCCAGGACAAGACCGCCTGCATGTACATCTGCCCGCACGACCTGATGAAGCTCGACAAAGACGGCTCCGAGACCGGCCACGCCATGAAGGCATTCAACCAGGAACCGGAGCAGTGCTGGGAGTGCTACAGCTGCGTGAAGATCTGCCCGCAGCAGGCGATTGAGGCCCGTCACTACGCCGACATCGTGCCGCTCGGGGGTTCCGTGCAGCCGCTGCGCGGTACCGACTCCATCATGTGGACCATCAAGTTCCGCAACGGCACCATGAAGCGCTTCAAGTTCCCGATCCGTACCACGGCGGAAGGCTCGATCAAGCCGTACGACGGCAAGCCCGCGGCCAAGCTTGGCGACATCGCCAAGTCCGGCTTCTTCACGGGCACCGATGGCGGCGGCATCACCAAGGGCTATCGCGCCGGCAACCCGGCCGAACTGATCCGCAAGAAGTAAGCGCGATCGCCGAACATTTACTTAACGAGGTAATAAACAATGGCTGGTACATTTGAAAAACCGGAAATCGTTCAGGAAGAGGTCGACATCCTCCTGATCGGTGGTGGCATGGCTTGCTGCGGCGCCGGATACGAGATCATGCGCTGGGCGGACGCTGCCAAGGCCGAGAAGGGCATCGACCTCAAGATCAAGCTGGTGGACAAGGCCGCGATGGACCGCTCTGGCGCCGTCGCGCAGGGTCTGTCGGCGATCAACACCTACATCGGCTCCGAGCAGGATCCGGCGGACTATGCCCGCATGGTCAGCAACGACCTGATGGGCATCACTCGCGACGACCTGGCCTATGATCTCGGCCGTTGCGTCGACGACTCGGTGCATCTGTTCGAGGAGTGGGGTCTGCCGATCTGGAAGACCGACGAGAACGGCGAGCGTCACGACGGCTCGAAGGGCCTGCCGGCCCTGAAGGACGGCGGCAAGCCGGTCCGTTCGGGCAAGTGGCAGATCATGATCAACGGCGAGTCCTACAAGTGGATTGTCGCCGAAGCCGCCAAGAAAGCACTCGGTACCGAGCGCATCGCCGAGCGTATCTTCATCGTTCATCTGATCAACGACAAGAACGACAAGAACCGCATCGCCGGTGCTGCCGGTTTCTCGGCCCGCGAAAACAAGATCGTCATCTACAAGGCCAAGGCCATCCTGCTTGCTGCCGGTGGCTGCGTGAACCTGTTCCGTCCCCGCTCCGTCGGTGAAGGCACGGGCCGCGCCTGGTACCCGGTATGGAACGCCGGCTCGACCTACGCCATGGCTGCCGAGGCCGGCGCCGAGCTGACGATGATGGAAAACCGCTTCGTGCCCGCCCGCTTCAAGGACGGCTACGGCCCGGTCGGTGCGTGGTTCCTGCTGTTCAAGGCCCAGGCGACCAACGCGACCGGCGAAGTCTACATGGTCAAGAACAAGGAACTGCTCAACGACTATCCTCCGTACGGCCAGGCGGCCGTGCCGGCGTCATGCCTGCGCAACCACCTGATGCTGAAGGAGATGAAGGAAGGCCGCGGTCCGATTTACATGGACACCGTGTCGGCGCTCGCCAAGCTGAAGGAGACCCTCTCCCCCCGCGAAGTGAAGCATCTCGAGGCGGAAGCCTGGGAAGACTTCCTCGACATGTGCGTTGGCCAGTGCGGTATCTGGGTCGGCGAGAACGTCGAGCCGGAGAAGAAGAACTCCGAGCTGATGCCGACCGAGCCGTACCTGCTCGGCTCGCACTCCGGCTGCTGCGGAATCTGGGTCTCGGGTCCCACCGACCTCGGCGCCCCGACCACCGAAGATCATCCGGACGCCAGCAAGATCCCGGCGCACCTGCCGAAGGGCTGGAACTGGGGCTACCGTTCGATGACCACGGTCAAGGGTCTCTTCACCGCCGGTGACGGCGTGGGCGCCTCGGGCCACAAGTTCTCGTCCGGTTCGCACGCCGAAGGCCGTATCTGCGCCAAATCGATGGTCCAGTACTGCGTGGACAACAAGGACCTCAAGGTTGAGTTCGAGGAAACCCCGGAGCAGATCGCTGAACTGATCTGGAAGCCGGTCCGCAACTACCTGCAGCACAAGGACTACACCACGGCGATCGACATCAACCCGCACTACATCACGCCCAAGATGCTGCAGTTCCGTCTGCAGAAGATCATGGACGAGTATGTGGCCGGTGTGGCGACCTACTACAACACCAACGCGACGATGCTGAAGGTGGCGGAAGAGAAGCTCGAGTACCTCAAGGAAGACGCCCAGAAGATGCGCGCCAAGGACCTGCACGAGCTGCTGCGTGCCTGGGAGAACTACCATCGCATCCTCACGGCCGAAGCGCACATGAAGCACATTCAGTTCCGCGAAGAGAGCCGTTACCCCGGCTTCTACTATCGCACCGACAAGAACTTTGTCGACGAGAAGAACTGGCACTGCTTCGTGAACTCGGTGTACGACAAGACCACCCACAAGTGGAACTGCTTCAAGCGTGCCCACGTGGACTTGGTCGACAAGTCGAAGCTGTTCAAGGCTGCTGCTCACTAAACTGAGCTAGTCAGTTAGTAGTTATTGGGGCCGGGTACCGAAAGGTGCCCGGCCTTTTTCTTTGCGGTTGATCAAAATCAATTCGGCCGGCGGAAACTGCGCAGATAATCGGCCGCCATAACCATGGCTGACCGCGCCTCCATTCATCCTGCTCCACCGCGCGCAATGCGCGCGCCACCATGGCCGCGCTTCCTGCCGGCCCCGCCACTGCTTCCGCTCCAGCTCCTGCTCGCACGGGCTGTCCGCCACATCCTGCGCCGGCGCCCCGGGCTGTTTCATCGCCTCGGACCGCACCGCCACACCCGTTTCCTGATCGATCCGCTCAACTTGCCGCTCGCGCTGCTGCTCATTCCCGATCCCGAGCGTCCGGTCCTGCGCGCGGTGCGTCGGGCGAATCCCGTCCCCCACGACGCACGAATTGCCGGCTCAGCGCTCACGCTGCTCGACATGATCGACGGGCGGCTCGACGGAGATGCGCTGTTCTTCACGCGCGACCTGCAGGTGACCGGCGACACCGAGGCCGTCGTGTGTCTGCGAAACACTCTCGATGACCTCGACGGCAGCGTGGCCGATGATGCGGCCTCGATGGTCGGTGCGCCCGGCCGCGTCATCCTCACGTTCCTGCGGCGGCTGCGGCGTGCGCAACGGGAAGCCGGCACGCCGTGACCACCCCGGAACTCGTCTGTCCGGCTGGCACACCCGGGGCGCTTCGCACCGCGGTCGACGCCGGGGCCGATGCCGTCTATTGCGGCTTCCAGAACGCCACCAACGCGCGCAACTTTCCGGGCCTCAATTTCACCGTCGAGGAGCTTGCGCAGGGTGTGGCCTACGCCCACGCGCGCGGCGCGAAGGTGCTGCTCGCGGCTAACACCTTTCCGCCCGCCGGCCAGACGGATCTGTGGAAACGTGCCGTGGACGACGGCGTGCGGCTCGGGGTCGACGCGATAATCGCTGCCGACATCGGCGTGATGAGCTACATCAGCCGCGCCTACCCCGACCAGCGCCTGCATCTCTCGGTCCAGGCCGGTGCCTCCTCGCCGGAGGCAATCCGGTTCTACTGCCGCGAGTTTGGCGTGAAGCGCGTGGTGCTGCCGCGCATCCTTACGGTGGCGGAGATCGCCGCGGTACACGCGGCGATCCCGTGCGAGATCGAGGCCTTCGTGTTCGGAAACATCGGGATGATGGCCGAGGGCCGCTGCAGCCTGACGAATTACGTGACCGGCGTTTCGACGAACACCGACGGTGTTTGTTCGCCCGCCTGCCACGTCCACTACGAAGAGGACGCAGCGCGCAATCTCACGATGCGCCTCGGCGAGTTCACGCTCGACCGCTTTTCCGGCGGCGAGCAGGCCGGCTATCCGACCATTTGCAAGGGCCGGTATCGCGCCGCCGGCCACGAGGAGCCGTACTACGCTTTCGAGGAACCGCGCAGTCTCAATCTTTCGGCGCTGCTGCCCGAACTCGTGCGCGCCGGGGTGACGGCGCTCAAGATCGAGGGCCGGCAGCGCTCGCGCGCCTACGTTCAGTCGGTGGTGGCGGCGTTTCGTGCAGCGGTGGACGCCTGCGCGGCCGGCGCCAAGCCGGAATTGGCCGGACTGCTCGCGCTCACCGAAGGGCATCGCGAGACACCGGGCGCCTTCGGTGGCAAGCGGTGGCGCTAGCGATGAACCGTCCCGCTCAGTCGCCCGCGCTCAGCCTCGGACCGATCCTGTTCCACTGGCCGGCGGAACGGAAGCGCGATTTCTACTTTCGCATCGCCGACGAGGCGCCGGTCGACACCGTGTATCTGGGCGAGGTCATCTGTTCCAAACGCATGCCGTTCTTCGCGCCGTTCCTGGACGAGGTGATCGAGCGGCTGCAACGGTCCGGAATACAAGTCCGGCTCTCGACGCTGGCCGAGATCACAATCCAGCGCGACCAACGGGAGGTCGAACTGGCCTGCGACCGGCGCGATGTAATCGTCGAGGCGAACGACGCCTCGGCGCTCAACCGCCTCGCGGGACGACCGCACGCCATCGGCCCCTATCTCAACGTCTACAACGAGGACACGCTCGCGTTTCTGGCTGGCAAGGGCGCGATCCATGTCACGCTGCCGTCCGAGATTCCCGCCGATGCGATCGCGATCCTCGGCGCCAGCGCCCGCTCGCTCGGCGTCGGGCTCGAGGTGCAGGTCTACGGGCGGGCGCCGCTCGCCCTGTCGGCCCGCTGCTACCACGCCCGCGCGCACGGGCGAGTCAAGGACACCTGCCAGTTCGTGTGCGAGAACGACGCCGACGGTCTCGACCTCGAGACACTCGACGCCAAATCGTTTCTCACGGTCAATGGCATCCAGGTGCTGTCCCACACTTGCCTCAACCTCGCACACGCACTGGAGGCGATGGTCGCGCAAGGGGTAACGGATTTCCGTATCTCGCCGCACAGCCAGGACATGGTTGCCGTCGCCCGCACCTTCCGATCCGTGCTCGACCGCGAGATCGATCCAGATGAAGCCTCCCGGCGGTTGCAGGTTATCGGGCTGCCGGTGCCGTTTTCGAACGGCTTTTATCGACACGTTGAGGGCTACCGCTGGGCCAATTGAATCGGACACGCATCCGCCGCCCACTTCGTCCGGTCGCCCACGGACGCTAGTGAACGAGTAAGTAGACGGCGGCGCACTCAACAAGAACGCCGGATAAGTTGGCTGCAGTTGGGGCCGGGTATCGAGAGATACGCGGCCTTTTCTTTTTTGCCCGAGTGCGATATCAAATTGCTCGGTTCCCACTGAAAAGTTTCCAATGAAGCCCCGCATCAGCATGATTACCCTCGGCGTTCGCGATCTCGCGGCGGCGGTGGAGTTTTATGAGAAGGGGCTGGGGTTTCCGCGGATGGAGTCGCCGCCGGAGGTGGCGTTCTTCACGCTGAACGGCACCTGGCTCGGGCTGTACGGGCGTGAGGCGCTGGCGGAGGATGCGACGGTGCCGGCCGAAGGTCGCGGGTTCAAGGGTTTCACGCTTGCGCACAACGTCGAGTCCGAGGCCGAGGTGGATGCCGTGATGGCGCAGGCGCTGAGGGCTGGTGCGGCGCTCGTAAAGAAGCCGCAGAAGGTATTTTGGGGCGGGTACAGCGGCTATTTCGAGGACCCGGATGGCCATCTGTGGGAAGTAGCCCACAATCCGCACTTCTGGGTTGGTCCGCGCGACGACGACAAATAGTATCCCTGCCCTCGCCTTCCTCCAGGCCAACTATTTGTTCGTAGGCACGGGCGGGGGATCGTTGAGCACGCGCTCGACAATCAGCACGATCAGTTCCTCCAGCACCGTGATGCGCCCGGTGCGCACATGCGGACCTTCCATCCAGATAATTTCGGTCCCTTTGGGCACGGCTTGATGCAGGGCGGCGACGGCTGCCGGCGCGATCGATTCATCGTCGCGCGCGTTCACCACGATGATCGGGCGCGGCGCGATGCGCCCGACCCACTTCTCCGGGCGCAAGTGATCGGTCGCGAGAATGCTCGCCAGCCCTCGCGCGGCGAGCCCGCGCAACGGACCGAAGCCGATGTAGCGCCCGAGCAGATGATCAAAGACAGCGCGCGGATCGCCCGCGCCGTGTACCAGCCACACGCGGCGAAAACGTTGATCGAGTGCGGCCGGCACGCTCACAAGAAACGCGCCAAGACTGCCACCCACGAGCTCCACTCGTTTCATGTCGACATATGATTGCCGGGCGAGATAATCCATCGCGAGCATGACGGCCGGTGCAGTATCGAGCACTGCCGTCTGCGCATTGGGTAGCCACGCCGCATAGGCCGACAGGCCCTTCGCGCGCGGGTCGCCCGGGAATGGATATGAAAGTGCGACGACCACGAGCTGTTGCCACGTCTCGGTCACGTAGATAGCGCGATGCCCGGTGCGCAGGCCGGCCGCCAGCATCACGAGCGGAAGCGGGGTTTTTACCTCACGCGGCATGCGCACGCCGATCTCAACCGTGAGGCCGCTCGACGACACAAGCCGCAGTTCGGTGATGAGAGTCTCGCCGGTCAAGGTGCGTTTCAGTTCCTCGACGCTCACCAGCGTTCCCTTGCGCGCCGCGTACCCCGGAACGGGATCCGGCATGGCGCGCGCGAAAAGGTAGACCAGCAGGCCTGACACCACGATAACCGGTGTCAGCGCCAGGGCTCCGATGACCCGCAACCAGCGGTGTCCGGCCGGTGACCTGTCAGACGCTTTGTGCTTGAACACCATCATGTGTTCTCACTATGCCACGGCCCGGAGGTCGCCTCCCTCTCCCTGTCTGGCGCCACGACTGCCGCGAACGGGCTTGCGGCCCGCTTGGGTTCAAGTCCCCGATTCCGCTAGTATTCGCCGGCGGTGTCCCGCGCGCCGGCGCCGGGGACACGCACCGCGCGACCTTCCTTGAGTCTGGCGACAGGGCTAACGTGAATTTCTTCACTTTCGTCGTGATACTTGCCGCGGTCTTCCTGGGACACGTGGCTTGGGGCAAGCGCCGGCTAAAACAGTGGGCCGGCGAGCAACGGCTTCGGATTCTCAGTAGTCGGTATTGTTTTGTGAACATCGGTCCATTTTCGCAATTCGGCACTTCGGCCGGTCAGGCGATTTTTCGCATCGAAGCGCGCGACGCCGCCGGCAACCTGAAGTCCGGTTATGCACGAACCGGCGGATTCTTTTTCGGTTTGATGCGCCGACGCGTGGAAGTCAAATGGGACAGACTTCCGTGACAAAGACAGTGGAAACAGAGAGGAAGTAGTCATGGGTGCACAGTGGAAAACCAAGATCAAGGAAACGACCGCGGCGGCGAAGGGCAAGATCTTCACCAAGCTGGCGAGGGAAATCATGGTTGCCGCGCGCTCGGGCGCGGACCCGGAGATGAATTCGCGCCTGCGCATGGCGATCGATCAGGCCAAGAAGGCCTCCATGCCGAAGGACAACATCGAGCGCGCCATCAAGAAGGGCGCCGGGCTCGATAGCGAGGGCGCGAATTTCCAGAAGGTCGTCTACGAAGGATTTGCGCCGCACCGCGTGCCGGTGATCGTCGAGTGCCTGACGGACAACCCGAATCGCACCGTGACCAACATTCGCATCCTGTTTCGCAAGGGGCAGCTCGGTGCGTCGGGTTCGGTGTCGTGGGACTTCGATCATCTCGGCGTGATCGAGGCGACGCCGCAATCCGCTGGCGCCGATGCGGAGGCGGCGGCGATTGAGGCCGGAGCGAGTGATTTTGAACCGGCTGAAGGCGACACCACATTGTTCTATACGGAGCCGACCGAACTTGATGCTGTGTCGCGCGCACTGCCTTCGCAAGGCTTCCTGGTGCAGTCGGCGAGCCTGGGTTACCGGGCCAAGAATCCCGTGACGCTCGGGGCAACGGAACGCGCCGAGGTTGAGGCGTTCCTGGAAGAAGTCGACGCCGACGACGATGTGCAGAATGTCTACGCTGGCCTCGCCGGCTAACGTCGATTGTCGGGAAGCATTGTCCCCTCGGACCGGAGTCCGCTCCCACATCGCCCAATTTGGCCGAAAAATGGCCTAAATCCCGGTGTTTTCATACGGTTGGACGAGACACCGCCCCCTGCCTCGCGTTACACTCTGCCCCCGTAAATTCCCCGCTGTGTCCCGAGCGTACCTCCATGTCTGACATCAAGATCGATCCCGCTGACGTGCCGTTTCCGAAGAGCCCGGTCATGCCGGCCCTGATCGAGGGAAACGCCACCATCAATTTCCGCTGCCACCGCAACATCGCCTGCTGGAATGCGTGCTGCAGCAATATCGACATCTCGCTCACACCGTACGACATCCTGCGCCTGAAGAAGCGCCTCGGGATAAGCTCGGGCGAATTCCTGCTGAAGTACACCGTGCCCTACGAGTTTGAAAAGGGCGGCATCGCGGGCGTGAAGCTGAAGCCGGTCGAGAACGGCAGCGCCTGCC
>Ga0209427_10003185_pt1 | contig 19291 bp, 11 predicted proteins | sample DeeMarSWOR136_30_FD_187465 | JGI IMG/M metagenome (GOLD analysis project Ga0209427, IMG submission 187465) | Marine sediment microbial communities from White Oak River estuary, North Carolina - WOR-1-36_30 (SPAdes) (version 2) | ecosystem: Environmental > Aquatic > Marine > Intertidal zone >...
TATGTTACAAGCGGTAAATGACGGCAAGTTTAATTTTGTAGAAGTGGTAAAAGAATACGGGAAGAAAGCAAAAATAATGAAAAAATTGTTCACCGACAACGGCTTCAAAATTGTCTACGATAAAGACGAGGATGAACCGATTGCCGATGGTTTTTACTTTACCTTTTCCTATCCCGGTTTTACAGGGGAACAATTACTGGGAGAATTAATTTATTACGGTATTAGTGCTATTTCATTGGCCATCACGGGTAGTGAACGCCTGGAGGGCGTCCGAGCATGCGTCTCTCTGGTACAAAGAGAACAATTTCCGGATCTGGAATACAGACTCAAAAAATTCAACGAACACCACCCTTTAAACTAAGCTATTTTAACCTTATAAAAAAATCTATAAATTTAACCCTATGTTTATATTTTCAAAAAACATATATAGATATATATTCCTTATCACTATCGCTCATCCAATCTTTACTCAAGGATATGTGATTCAACCAGATTCTTTGCCTGCCCCTGATTTTTATTCAGCCGGTATGGCAGCTGCTGACTCTGATGATTGGGAAGGTGCATTAAGAAATTGGGAAACAGGAAAATTACTTCTCGATGAACAGCAAAAATCGGATCCCCGTATTGGTATCGCCTATATCAAATTAACAACTCAACAAAAACTAAAACAGTTTTATGAACAGGCGAGCGAACTGTATTTATGGGGGTTCTCCCGGGAAAATGCCATTGTAGAGTTTAAACACATTATTAAACAGGAAATGCACCGGATCATGCCTCTTTTAAACCAGCCTGAGCAAGTCGAATGGGAAATTTTACTAAATAACTTAGATGCTAAAATTTGTCAAAAAATACGATTGTTTTGGATTCAAAGAGATCCAATACCTTCAACGGTACAAAATGAAAGATTAATTGAACATTGGGAACGTATCGCATATGCCAGAGAAAACTTTGATAAAAATCGATTGGGTGTCTATGATTGTGATGAAAGAGGTACTATCTATGTAAAATACGGTAAACCAGATAAAGAATCCTGGGGCAGATTTGGTTCCTCTGCCGCTAGTGATGTGGATCTTATGTACCATATTCACCCTTCGCAACGTAAAAATATCAGACTATGGGAACGATCCCCCGAATATGAGGTATGGGCCTATACCGATTTAGCCACTCAGGAACCAACTATTTTTCTTTTTTCCCAAAAGGATGGTATCGGAAATTTCAAGCTTGTCGAGGGTGTCGAATCTGTACTTCCCCATCCAGACTTCTTGCTACAGAAAATGTATTACGCAGAATTAGCTGCTTTCAGTACCTATTTTAGGGATCGTTATCTGTATATAGAAGACATATGGTTCAATTCAAACACCTCTCGTGAAATCCAAACGCGGTTAAATGGATTGTATTACAACAACAAAAGAGAAGATAAATATAATCCTACATATAAGTATGCCCTCTCTGAAAAATCTCAAATTTTAGATTCATTGGGTCAGATTACATTATCTAAAACTACTTTTCGCTTTCTTGATAAATATAATAAAACAAAATTGATGATTATAATTTTTTACTCACCACAATTTCGCACCGAAAATGTTCAGCTAATGCCTGATAACACATTTAATCTTTCCCCTTATGAATTAATACAAACATTGGTTATTAGAAACCACTCTTTAAATGAAATATATCGCAAAATGGAAACATTGATTGGCGACACAGATAATACCGTTATATTTACTTTGGATCATAACGAAAAACAATACCTCTGCACAATTGGGGTTGAAGCAACCAGCATCGATAATAATAATTTACCTCTTCCTGATAATTCACTGTTAGCTACAGGAAACATATTTTTTAATATAGATCTACCTTTAAACACAAATCGTGATTCTCTTGAAATAAGTGATTTGATTTTAGGAATAAGCGCCGAGCCAGGTTATAACTACGCACAATATCTCTTTCCAGTATTTCCTGTTGGAATTATTTCTTTAAATGAATATTTATATCTGTATTTTGAAATCTACCACCTGCAACTTGACGATCAGGGGATGGCAAATTATACTCTTGATTATGGAATAAAGGGATTTGAGCAAAGCGAATCTCAGATAAGATTTTCATATTCAAGAAATATCAACAATCCTAAAAGTATTGAAAATTTTGCTATCGATATTTCACAGCTGCAACCAGGGGACTATGAATTTTTTATGAATACAGAGGATCAATTAACAGGCCAAAGTAAATCTAGATCAAGAGCTTTTACGGTGGTTAGGTGAGAATTGTACTCTAGGTATGCTTTTCCCTTCCATATAAGCTTGCAATTTATTTAATGGTAATGGCTTGCTAAATAAAAATCCCTGATATTTAAAACACTTCAGGGAGTGTAAAAAATTAAGATGTTCAGGTTTTTCAACACCTTCTGCTATCACGTCCTTGTTTAAATTATTTCCCAGATTTATGATGGATTTTACTAATTGTCTGTGTTTCTCGCTGCTACAAATATGCTTGATGAAGGATCTATCAATTTTAATGGTAGATGCTGGAACTTTGTGTAAATAAACAAGAGAAGCAAAGCCGATTCCAAAATCATCGATTGCCAGTTTTACACCCAGATTGCTCAGTGCCTCGATATTACGAATTACTTCTATCTGGTCATTCAAATAACTTGTCTCTGTTAGTTCAAGTTGTATGTTTGCGGGATCGATCCCTACAAGACTAATAATTTTCCCCACTTTTTCAACAATACTCGATAATTCAAGTTGCCTGGCTGATAAGTTAATGGAAACATAAAAGTCACTGTCATATTTTTGTATTAAAGGCTTAATATCCCTACATGTTTTATGTAATATCCAGTCTCCCATGGGAGATATCAAATTAGTCTCTTCAGCAATGGGAATAAACGTATCGGGTGCTAAGGGACCCAGTTCAGAATTACTCCATCGCAGCAACGCCTCTGAACCTATTATCTTAAAGTCTCCGTTTTCTTTTTTCTCGATAATGGGTTGATATAAAATATTACATTCTTTATCATAAATATCATTCTTAACCAGCGTCTGAAGATTATTCTCAATTTTCATCCTTTTAATTGAGTCAGCCGTCAGATCATCTTTAAAAAATTGATATTGATTTTTCCCTCTCTTTTTAGCTTCATACATTGCCATATCTGCTTTTTTTACCAATGTCTCTCTATCAGTGCCCTCTCTTGGAAGAAAAACAATACCAATACTTGTACTCAGATACGTAATCCTGTGATTTCTGATAACATATGGTTCTGATAATCGCTTAATTATCTTCTCGGCAACCATTTTTGCTTCATACTCGTTTCGCAAGTGCCGCAGTATAATGGTGAATTCATCTCCGCCTAAGCGAAATACAAAATCCGACTTCCTGAGATTCGATTGTAATCTTGAAGCTACTTCTTTTAATACCAAATCACCAACGTCATGACCTAATGAGTCATTGACCAATTTGAAGCTATCCATATCACAAAATAAGATTGAAGTTATCCGGTTCTCTGTATCACGTGGCAAATCGATCAATATCTGATCCAGTTGTTCATAGAAAGCATCACGGTTTCTTAATCCAGTAAGTTTATCATGATAGGCAAGATATTTTAATTCCTGTTGTCCATGAATGACTGCCGTTAAATCACTGCCAAATAAGCAGATACCCGAAATTTGTGAGCTGGTATTTCTTTCAAATATGGGCTGAAAAATCCTTTTATAGTATAAGATCCTGTTTTTATCGGGGATATATAATTTTTCCGTAAAGCGAATGGTCTTTTTTTCATTTAATACGATATTGAAGTATTCTTTCCTCTTTTCAATACTTTCCAAACTAATTCCCATCAGGCGAAAATAGTACGTATCATCTTTCCCTATTATAGCATTGCGGACTTCTTCATCAACGGCATAATAGTTATTTACATATTTGTAACAACCGTTGATATCATAGATAGCAATCTCCATCGGCACCGTATGGAATAGTTGAAATGCTTCACCCAGAGTTAAAAATCCATTCATCATCGCATCACTATCAATACCCTTTATTCTGCTTAATTTTTCTTCAGTGGTTAATTCCATATACTCAGCTTAATTTAAAATGTATTATTTGACTAGTGCATCAGTTTGTACTAATTATCGTGTTATTATTAATATTCTAAAGTAAAGAACATTAAATAGTAATACTTTTTTTAGACAAGATAGTTCTTAAAGGCTTTATTAACCAGATTGAAACCCAATCCAATTATTAACGTAAAATATATATCTATAATTCTATAGGAGATTTGACATGAAAAAAAGCAATATGAGTATTATATTCTTACTCACTTTTTTAATCCCTGCAGTGTTATTAAGTGCCTGTAAAAAGGAACCTCAAATTGTAAAAATAAAATCAGGAAACCGCCCATATCTGGGTGTCCAGGTTGAAGAGTTATCACAGAAAATGCTACTGAATTTAAAGCTGGATCATGGCATTAAAGTAACTAAAGTATATGATGATAGTCCTGCTGCAGAGGCAGGTTTGGAAAAGGATGATATTTTGATCTTACTTAATGGTAGAGATATTGAAAGTGCGGAGGAATTAGTTGATATCGTGCGTGAGCAAGAGATAGGTGATAAAGTTAAAATCACCTATTTTCGTGCTGGTAAAGAACATTCTACTGAGGCAATCATTGGGGAAACCAAAGGACGCACCATTAAAAGGATCTATAGCAGAAGACTTCCCAGGGAATACTATATACATGAAGATGGTTATGCCTGGTTGGGAGTTGCCACAGAAAATTTAACCGACCAATTACGTGAATATTTTGCCGCACCAGAAGACCTGGGAGTATTGGTTAAAGAGGTTATAGAAGAAAGTCCGGCACGAGAAGCCGGTTTACAGGCAGGGGATGTTATTATTCGCGTGGAAGAAAAAGAAATTGAAAATACCAGGGATTTAATACGCGCCATTAATTATTTTGATCCTGATGATGTGGTTAATATCACTTTCATCCGCAATAAAGAGGAAAAAACAGTTAAAGTAAAGCTGGGTGAGAAAAAAGGCCATGGACCCATTCACATCTATGGTGTCGGGCCCGATGAGATTGAAATTGATATCCCGGAAATTGATATCGAAATTCCCGAGTTTGAATTTGAGATTGATACGCAGGAGTTGGAGCAATTAAAGGAACGCATTCAAGATAAGATTGAAATAAAGGCAATTGAAATTGAAGGTAAGCTTAAAGAGTTAGACGAAAAGTTGAAAGATGTTGAGATTAAATTCCGAGATTTAAATAGGTACATAATTTAAATATTTTGAAATAGATAATCCCAATCCTACGTTTTAGAGGCCCGATAACAAAACATGTCATCGGACCTCATTTTAATAAACTAAGTACTATAGAGGCACATTATAGCTTTTCTTTTGCGCGTTTTATAACCAGTGCTAAACCTAAACTATTTTCATTCCATCCAGACACTTTGCTAAATAAATTAGACGCTTGCTCTTTATTTCCCTTTTTCTCTTGGGCTAAAGCCAGATAATACCACGTATAGGGACTCTCCATATCAGCCTTTGTGAAATGCTCTAAAGCTACGTCTATATTATCCTTCTTCATTTCTAACTGACCAATGTAAAGATTTAATGTCTGCATCTCTTCCATATTCTGCCTTTTATCTACTATCTGTTTGCAACGCTCTGCCTCTGCATTTGCAGCTTCTAAGTCACCTCTGGCCGTTAATAAATAACATTTATCCATATCAGCTGTGAGGGTATAGCTTACCTTATCTTCAGCAGAAAGCGTTGCAGTTTCTATGATCTCCCTTGCTTTATCAAAGTATTCCGACGCCTTTTCAAATTTTTCAGACTCTGTTAATATATATCCGGCTAAATTGTAACTACTAATCATTCCTGGGGGATGGGTATTTTCTTCGGAAAAAGAGCTGCGCTGCTCACAGGTCTTGATTGCTTCCTCAACATTTCCTTCATGCACGAACGAGGTTATTTTCAAAAATAAAGCACTTAATTTTCCTCCTAAATTCTGTGCGTTATCAAACTGCTGTTGATAATATGCTCTAGCTTTTTCAAAATCCTTCTTGAAAACATAATTATCACCAATACCACCCAATGCAACGGTATAGCGTGCATCTGTTTCATAGGCCTTCTGATATTGCTCTATAGAAGCATCATATTTCCCCAACTTTAACAATAATTCTGCATAAGAATCGTAACTATTAGGACTATTTGGAACTAGTTTAATATACATTTTAAACGCTTCTTCTGCCTGGTCATAATTCTCTAACTGCGATTGGCAATAGCCGATTAAATTGTAAACTGGTGCATAATTTGCATCCATAACTTTTACTTTGTTAAAATGATCCATAGCCTTCGCGTAGTCATCGACAATCGCATAGTTATAAGCACCGGCATAATATTGAACTCTTTTGTCATTGGGTAATAATTGCAAAAGTCTATCAAGTTCTGCTTTTTCCTTAACTCCATCACCGTCAGCTCCCGCCTGATTAAACAGTATAAAGTGCTTTTCTCCATCTGAAATTTTGTCAATTAGACTTACCGCTTTATTAAGATTTTCTCGATAAAGAGGATATCCACGACCTGTAAAGGCTCTATACAGGTAAGCCAGGGCAAAATCAGGATCTTTCTCGATTGCTTGATCAAGCAATTCCGCAGCGGCAACTGTTTCAATATTTTCCCACTTATCCCTTCCTTGTAGAAATAACTGTAATGCTTCATCCGAGGCGGTCGTTATGGTCATTTCATCTTTTTGATCAGCAGTTTTACATGATAAGAAAAAAACGATACACAATATAAACGCTAAGAGAGAAAGTGATATTTTCATGATTCCTCCTTTCATAATACCTTCAATTATTACACTATATTGGCTCTTAACTTTATACCTCCTTTCTTCCCCATCTTTAAATAATAAAATAAATTGAATTGTGATAACGATGTATCAAAAAAATAATCTTATACTATTTAAATTAAGCTGTGCTGAACCAATAATCCTTATGTGTGAAATACACAAATCATCCTTAAAACAGAATAGGAATGAATAATCAATCTAATTTGTATTCATAGAAATATTTATTATTCTAATTTATCTTTATGATTCTCTGAAGGCAATAAAAAAGAATGATAAATTCATCCATGCAAATCTGTAAGTTATTATTACTTTAATTGTCCAACCAAAATATTTTTAACCCATACCATTTCGTCGTATATTAAACATTTGATACAGATGTTCCATTAAATTAATTGGAGAAAAAGTATGTTGAAAATTATCTCAGCTGTTAAACTCTTATTCATTTTTTATATACTACTTTATATCCATTCTATTCCGACCTTTGGTTCGATACTTGCGCTAAATAAAGCGATAGTGCCTCTTCCCAAAGGAACTTCCCTTTATCGTTTGGATAACGGACTGCAGGTGCTGTTAATAGAAAATCCTGGGTTACCTATGATCGGTGTTAATGTTGTAGTAAAAATTGGATCAGCATATGAAACATTTGCAACCAGCGGGATGAGCCATATGCTGGAACACCTGTTGTTCAACGGAACAGAGACACGTACCCAGAAACAACTATATGATCAGGTCGATCTGATCGGGGGCTATAATAATGCCAATACCTCGTATTACTATACCAACTATATGATGGTTACCCCCTCCGAAAATATCGAGCAGGGTATGGTTTTACAGGCAGACATGCTTTTTAATTCGGTTTTGCCCGTTGATAAATTCGAGAAGGAAAAAGGGATCGTTTTGGAAGAAATTGCTAGCAGCCTGAATAAACCAAGCGAACAGATAGAACGAAATATAACATCTATTCTGTATTGGGGCCATGCACTTTCCTTACCAACCTTAGGAACCTACGCCACAATTAAGTCTTTGTCACGTGATGATGTGTACCAATATTATAAAAATGCCTATGTACCGAATAATATGATCATGAGTGTGATCGGTAATTTCAAAACTGACAGCATGTTAACTACCATTACAGAAATTTATGGTAAGGCAAAACCCGGGATTGTTGAATATGCGGAACATAGGTACTGGAAAACCGGTTTTGAAACGCTTGATGATAAAACCAATAATCAACAAGTATACCATCGCTCATACAATGGTGAAAAAATCCAATTACAACTATTTTATCAATTACCTCACTATCTGACTTCTATACATTTTGAGTTGTTACAGGAGCACATCGATAAATCAGTCGATCAATTAAAAAATACTCTGAATACAATATTTTCACAGGCTGTAACATCAATAGAAATAGAATCTCTTCCAACACCTGTAAGAAACCACCTGCAAGTAACGGTGTCTTTAGAGAGTCTGTCCTTAATGAATGAGATATCTGCTGCTATAAATAAATTTATATCCGATCTAAAATTCAACTTAACTTCGGAAAGCGTAGCCTTTTTAGCTACTGCAGCACGTACCAGATTCCTTAAAAATATTGAGAAACCGCATATGTTTGGTATCTATAATGCGGAAAAATTTGCAGCTACAGGTATTGAATCGGTTTTGCAAACCTACACCCCAGTTTATTATTATGAAGCTGCAGAAGAGTTAAGTCATTTGATTATTGATCCCGCACCAATCATTATTATTCACCACCCTAGAAGAGGAAAGCAAGCAGTTATAGGTTCTGTCACGGGACAGGAGAAGTTATTCGAAGACAAGCAATCTGGATTAACTGTGATTGCCAAACAAAATACCAATTCTGAACTGCTCGCTGTTCACTATATGTTCAAACATAAAGCACAACTTGAGTCTGAATATGGAAAGGACATGGCGCAGATTCTTCACGATTGTTTCGGACAATGTGTTAATTCCTTAGAAAATCAGAAAATAAGTAATCAGTATGGTTTGACCTTTACTGTAAACGATAATCCTTACATTCCCATGGATGATATATATCTTCATCCCGATTTTAGCTATATACGTGTGGAAGGATTGGCTGATGATCTTTCAGGTGTAATTAATTATCTAAGAAATCAATTAGAAGGTTTCCTCCCCAGCGAAGATGAATTTATCAAAGCGCAGGAAAAAATGATACAGCCGAGCCGAATGATGGCTGTTAGTGAATCTGCTGATTTGTTTAAAACCACCTACACGAACCTTATCTATGAAGAACCAAAATATGGCGAAGGCTCAAAAGATATCAGCTATGAAGGACTGTTACAATTTGCGAGACGCTTTTTCCGTTATGATAACATGATCATATCCGTTGTTTCTCCCACATCTCCGGATAGTATTTTCTCGCTCTTTATAAAAAATGCGCCCACAGTAGATTCTAGACCAGAGCAAGACAGCACAGCGTATCAACGCCTTCTAAAATTGCTGCAATCTGAGCAGTCCAAAGAAATAGAGGGTGGCGGCGAGCAGTCGCATTTGTTTTGGGGTTTTACTACAACTATAATTGAAAAGGACAAGCCAGCGTTAACGGCGCTTTCATTAATACTCTCTGACCGTATTATCTTTGATATAAGAGAAAAGCAGGGCCGTGCCTATCGTATGAGTGCCGGTGTGAATGTGTTGAGTGACAAGGCACTATTTTTTATTAGCTTAGCCACCCGCCCTTCAAATATCGATCCCTTACTACCACAAATGCCGGCCTATTTCAACCCGAAAATACTGGACGAGATCAGCGAGGAGGATTTGCGTAAATCTGTTAATATGTATTTAGGCAGGATGATGTTTCGCCGATTATCCAGCATCAACCAGGCTTATTATCTGGCGCATTCCCTTTATTTTGAGAATGACATTAATTATGATAAGAACTTTTTAAATCACCTAAAGAATATATCTCTAAACGAGGTAAAAGAGGTGGCCCGGAAATATATGCAAGTCAAAAATCCGGTAACAGTAATCGTAAGATAACGCATGGCACAGGTATAAATAATCGGGAGTTCTACAATGCGAAAATATATTAACCTATTTCTGATAATCTTTTTTACCTTTACTTGGGTTACAAGTATCAGAGCTAATGAATCTTATTTACACCATGAAATTGAGGTAACACTCGATCCAAGTAATCATACTATTAAAGTGAAGGATCAGATTACGATTCCTGAGAACTTATTACATACTGATATCCACTTCTTAATGCATAAAAATTTATCCATCGAATCGTTTGGGGATCACAGCCTTATAAATATCGAATCAACCAAACCTGAAGCGAAGCATTTTGGCCTGGCGCCGGAAAAGTTCAATTTACCTGAAAATATATCTGTCAATCACTATACCATAACATCTCCTCAGGAGAATTCCGGCCCGTTTGTCTTTACGATTCATTATCAGGGTACAATTTATCATCCTATTGAAAAACTTTCGGAAGAGTATGCCCGTTCATTCAGCGAGACTCCTGGTATTATCTCGGAGGAAGGTATTTATTTGGCAGGTAGCAGTTATTGGTTACCCTGGTTTAATAATCACCTGGTTAGCTTCAATTTAACCGCCTTGCTTCCTGAATCGTGGGACGCTGTAAGTCAGGGTAAAAGGACCATCCATAAGATAGAAGAAGCAACGAGAAAAGTGCGCTGGGAATCACCCGAGCCCATGGACGAAGTCTTTCTTGTGGCTGCGGTATTCAGCGAATACCAGCAAAATGTGGGAAAAGTACAGGCCATGGCTTTTTTACGAGCGCCGGATGAAAATCTTGCCCAGAAATATCTTACTACGACAGCACAGTATCTGGAAATGTATCGGCAGCTCATTGGTCCATATCCATACAGTAAATTCGCACTAATTGAAAATTTCTGGGAAACCGGTTATGGCATGCCATCTTTCACCTTATTAGGACCCAAAGTGATCCGCTTCCCATTTATATTACACTCCTCGTATCCTCACGAATTACTGCATAACTGGTGGGGTAACAGTGTTTTTGTAGATTACGATTCTGGTAATTGGTGCGAAGGATTAACTGTGTTTTTGGCTGATCATTTGATAAAAGAACAGCGCGGCCAAGGAGTAGAATATCGCAGAACCGCATTACAGGCATTTACCGATTATGTCAATGAGCACAATGATATTCCTCTGACCGCCTTCAGATCTAGACATGATGCTGCTACTTCAGCAATAGGTTATAACAAATCCATGATGCTATTCAACATGCTGCGCCAGAATATAGGAGATCAGGCATTTAAAAAATCACTTCAGAAATTTTATACCGAGAATAAATTCAAAAAAGCAAGTTTCGATGATATCAGACAAGCCTTTGAGGCTGTTACAGGTGAGGATTATTCATCGTTTTTTAGACAATGGATCACGCGCCGTGGTGCTCCCCAATTAAAGGTTTCTAATGTTGTCTCAACTTACCAGGAAAAGGCATTCCGTCTTTCCTTTACCTTATCACAGACACAAGAGGAAAATATTTTTCAGTTACAGGTACCGGTGGCAGTCCATTTACATGATATTGCCGAGGTATCTATGCATATGGTACAAATGACACAAAGAGATCAATCTTATCAACTGCATTATTCAAATCGCCCCCTGCTGATCGAGGTTGACCCGCAGTTTGATGTGTTACGCCGTCTGGATTATGAGGAAATACCACCAGCGCTATCACAATTATTTGGTGCCGATAATGTATTGATCGTATTACCGGCTAAAGCAGAACGAATATTTTATGCGGGATATAAGAATCTTGCCCAGACATGGGCTGAGGCGGAATCAAAAAATATTAAAATCGTTGATGACAGGGATATTACAGATCTCCCTTCCAATCAGGCCGTCTGGATATTCGGGAAAGAAAATCGCTTCAGCGATACTATTAATTCAAATATAAGTACTTATGCTTCAAAGGTTATGAGTGATTCAACGGTTTTAATTGATTCGCGGATTTCCAATAATGATAAAAGTATAATTATTACCACCAGATTGCCAAATAACCCTAATGGTGTTATAGCCTTGTTATTCACAGTAAACAAGGAAGCATTTCCTGGTTTAGGCCGCAAGCTGCCACACTACGGGAAATACAGTTATTTAGCCTTCGAAGGTGATGAACCGACCAACGTGATCACGGGTCAATGGCCGGCGGTCAATTCTCCCATGCAAGCAATAGTGCGGCAGAGTGATGGGGTAAATTTTGAAATTATTCAGGCTCAACTGCCGCAACGTAAAGCTTTAACCAATCTGACACCTATATTTTCGGAAAACAACATGATTCAGCATGTTAATTTTCTGGCCGGTGCAGAATTGCAGGGAAGAGGATTGGGAAGCGCGGGTCTGGATCAAGCGGCTGAATATATCGCACGGGAATTCAAAAGTGCCGGTCTGCAAGGGGGCGGGGATAGCGCATCTTATTTTCAAATCTGGCGTGAACAGGGTGGAAAAGACGACACAGAATTCACATTGAAAAATGTAATTGCTATTTTACCCGGTAAGAATCAGGATTGGGAAAATCAAAGTGTTTTAGTCTGTGCCCATTACGACCATCTGGGTTTAGGCTGGCCTGATGTAAGAAAAGGAAATGAAGGTAAAATCCATTTTGGTGCTGATGACAACGCCAGCGGGGTTGCCGTCATGTTAGAATTGGCTAAGATATTAGCAAGCGCATCTAAGCCCGATAGAACAATTGTCTTTGCCGCCTTTACCGGGGAAGAGAGTGGTTTGAGAGGTTCAAAATATTATATTAAAAATATGAAAAAATATCCCGTAGATAAAATAATGGGCGTAATAAATCTCGATACCGTGGGTCGCCTGGGATCGAATAAGATTCTGGTTATCAATGGTTCTTCGGCCAGTGAATGGAAACATATCGCTATGGGAATCGGATATGTGACTGGATTACAATACGAAATGGCAGCCCAGCATTTGGACGCCAGCGATCAGGTTAGCTTCATCGCAGCCGGGATCCCTGCTATTCAGTTGTTTTCCGGAGCACATTTCGATTATCACACACCGAGCGATACACCGGATAAAATTGATTCTGCCGGTATGGTAAAAGTCGCCACATTTGCCAAAGAAGCAATCCAATATTTAGCAGAGCGCGATGAGCCTCTTACCTTTACAGCACAGGAAGCCACTGAGGACTCCAAACCAGTTGCACAGGGAAAATCAAGAAAGGCCAGCACCGGTATCATGCCTGATTTCGCGTACTCAGGTTCAGGAGTTCGTGTTGGTGGTGTTTCACCAGATTCTCCTGCAGCTGCAGCAGGTATAAACGTGGGTGATGTAATCATTCAACTAGCGGACACCGAAATACAGGATTTAAAACAATATGCTTCTGTATTGAAGCAGTATGCGCCAGGCGATCAGGTAAAACTCGTTTATATGAGGGATGATAAAAAGATAGCAGTACAAATTATATTAAAAGCGCGTTAAAATGGATCATAAGATCTGCACTGAATAGGCTTATTCCGGTTCTCAGAATTCCTTTTTAATTCAGCTTTGTTTTCAATAGTTCCATTATTTGCTGAGCGTTTTTTACCGCTTTAGCGCCGGGATGATTATTAAAAAAGATATATGTTTTATATGACTTTTTCAAAATGTTGCTGATATGAATCAACCATTCCTTCAATTCATCTTCGGTATATTCATAGTCATAACGCTCTGAACCCACACCATCCCACCAGGCCTTATCGTTTCTGCCATGTAGACGAACATAACCAATATTGTTGGTAACTAAATCCTGAATAGGAAGCAAACCTTTTAGTTTTGGTTCATCAACATTCACATATCCAATTCCACTCTCCTCTAAAAATTCCGGGATTTGAGGATTCAACCAGGTGTAATTTCTAAATTCGACGAAAAGCGAATGGTCTTTCAACAAATTCTTTGTTTCGACAAGATATCTCCTGTTCGATTCGCTATTTTTAAAGGAATAAGGGAACTGAGCCAAAAATCCCCGAAATTTATCGACCTCTATTAAAGGTTTTATAGATTCCAATAATTTATCTATGGCTTGGTGGTTTTCCTTCCTGCGATGGGTGGTTTCCTGATTAGCTTTGATTATAAATTCAAAATTCTGTGGTGTTTTTTGTGCTAACCTCCTGAAAGTCTGACTGGAAGGTATGGTGTAGTAAGTTGCATTTAATTCAACCGTTTGGAAATAAAGACAGTAGAATTCCAGCATTTTCGATTTAGGAATCTCGGGTGGATAGAATGCGCTCCGCCAATCATCATAACTATAACCCGACGTACCTATTTTCAGATCGATATTAAGCCTGTTACGCTTAATCATAGTAAACCGGTCTTTCTCTTATATTTACCAGCGATTGTTTTCTTCTTTTCAATAAGTTTCTCAAATTCTTCTTTAGTCATTTTAAACTTAACAGTTACAAATTTACCTTTATGTTGAACATCTATTTTATTGAGAATATCAACTGCATCTCGTTCATCACTTCTGGATAGCTTTGCGGTTGCGATAAAACCTGCAATAGCATCCTTAAGCAATCCCGCTTTTTCTGAATCGGTACACTCACAATTAGCATACAAATTTAATTGATCGGAAAAGTCAAAAGCAAAGCCACCTTGTTTTATATTTTTTAAACCCTGGATTTTCTCCCCAATCTCATTTCTTTTCATCCTGCGTATCAGGGGTTCAGCAGTCATGGTAAACCAGATCCCATTTTTATATTTCAGATTCTTTATATTCTGTAACAGGGGATGTTGTTCATTTTGAATTGTACTATTATAGCTATCTAACCATGTAGTTATGTGTCTTCTATCTCCTCCCACCACAGTCGTTGAATCAAAAAAAGAAAATGTCATCTGCTCTTTATCAAGATGATAAATGGTATGACTAAGATATACCTCTTCGACCAGCTCATTCTTTTTATCGTGATCTCTAAGGTAATTTATAAGTCGTTCTTCATCAAAACGGCCGTGTGCAACAAACAGCCCCTGCAAATTATCTTCGCCACTATCCAAACAAGCTGCGAAATACAATTCACTAATATCTTTCTCAAAATCAAATCCTGTTATTTCCAAAAATTTTAAATACTCTTCGCTATGGAAAGGGTCACGTCTACTAGAATCCATAACTAGCTCATAAAACGAACTGTGCTTGATCTGTTCAAAATTAATATATCCAATCATATTTGCATTTTGAGGAAGAAATGCGACTTCCCTTTTCATTGCGTTTGATAAAGGCTCTGCTGTTTCATCAGCGCAACTTATGAATATCAATAGCAGAATAAATATCATAAAAATTCTGGTGATATAAAAAATCATTTTACCTCCTAGAAATCTTTTTTTTGAAATATAAGACCTGATAAAGCAAACATCAAAATTCCAAACAAAAGTGAAGTCCATAAAGGCATCCAGGAACTAACGGTTACATTCCGGGCAAGTTGCTGCGTTATGTTTCCTAATTCAGCGGTCTTGGGCAAAAAATAATACAAACCATCAACAAAATATCCATAATATTTTGAAGAAAGTAAAGCATAAATGTTATCCCGCTGTAAAAGGATAGGACTAAAAAAGAGAATTAAATAGGTAATCATTAAAGAAAAAGGCCCGCTTCCACTAAGCATACTCAAGAACGTCATAAGGCTATAAAGAATTGTGAAAGTAATAACAATTATAATGCCTGACAATAAGAAACCCCAGTTCCACAGACCCGTTTTTATAGACATAATCAACCAGGTAAGTAAAATTAAGTAGAATATATTAAACAGGACGATGGCGACCGCTCCTATAAACCTTGCAGACAAAATTTCCATGCGCCCAAGGGGTTTAGTAATCAATAAATCAACATAACCCGGTTGTAATAATGCAGGAATTAAACTACTGGTTGCAAATAATGACATGAAGATACCTGCAGTAAATAGTAAAACAGATACAGCGCCCTCCACCCCCTCTATTATATCCTGTACATTAACCAATTCCGGTGCGTCGATTCCAAAAAGAGAAACCGCTGATTGCGCTCCATCAACTATATCCAAATTTAAAGCAAAAATAAACAATAGCCCAATAAGGGTTGAAATACTCATGAAAGCGATAAAAGTCTTTTTTGCAAACGATTCTCGAAATGTTAACTTGATAATAGAAAAAAATTTCAATTCTACCTCTTTTCACTCTCATCAAGTATTTCGATAAAGAAATCTTCTAAAGACAACTTTCTTGGGACTATGGAAAGGATGGTAGTTTCAACTTTACGCAACTCGTCAATTAGATGATTTAATTGTACTTCATCTTTTACAGCTATTGTGTATATATCACCTGTAACTGTGAAGGGAATATCAATTTTACCACACACCTCCTGCAGGGATACCTTACCATTGACGACTCGCAGTTGGTATTGCTCTTTAACAGAAAGAAAATCTTCCATGCGACCTTTCTCCAGCAGTTTGCCGTCTTTTAAAATGGCTATCTCATCAGACATACGTTCCACTTCGGATAAAAGATGTGAATTCAAAAAAATAGTCTTCCCTTGATTACGTAACTTTTGTAATAAATCTCTGATTTCTCTGCGCCCCACAGGATCAATTCCATCTGTTGGTTCGTCTAAAAACAACAAATCTGGATCGTTTATCAGGGCATGTGCTATACCCATCCGCTGCATCATGCCTTTTGAATATTTACGGATTTTGGTATTGATCCAACTATCGAGTTTAACAAGCTTTAATAAATGTGGAATTTTCTCTTTTAAATCACTTTTTTCAACACCGGCCATCGAGCCATAGTAATATAATATCTGTCCCGCACTCAAAAATTCTGGAAAACGATGGTTTTCAGCCAGGTATCCTATTTTTTTATGAATTGCTGGATCTTTTATTGAGCGGTTCAGAATTTTGGCCTCTCCTTTTGTAGCATGTACAATACAGAGGAGTATTTTGATCAACGTTGTTTTCCCGGCACCATTTGGCCCTAAAAGACTATAAATCTTTCCCTGCTCTACCTCCAAAGTTAAGTCTTGAAGAGCTTTTACCTTACCCTTATTGTAAAACTTGGTCAATTCGTATGTCTCGATAACATTCAAACCTAATACCCCTGTTATTGTTATAAAACTACGTGAAAATAGATCATATTGTTACTAAATTCAACTATTTACTTGGGATAAACTCATTATTCCAGATAAATGCCCGTTGTATTTTAATCTCACCTGTCATAAATTTTAAAACATAAAACACACTTCTTAAATGTTAAAACCCAAGGTGCAATTGATAAAGAGTTATAGCGGATTAATTTTAGGTTTATTACTATTTTTGCTTTTTTTATATCTTCTACCTCAGGGTGTTATGCCTATAAAAGCTCAACGTATGGCCGCCGTCGCCTTGTTAATGGCAGTTTGGTGGATTACAGAAGCAATTCCCATACCGGCAACCGCTCTTATACCAATCGTCTTTTATCCCATGCTGAATATTATGCCGACCAATGAAGTGACGGTCAATTATGGCCATCATCTTGTCTTTTTATTCTTAGGTGGATTCATAATAGCCTTAACAATTGAGCGTTGGAATTTACACAAACGTATTGCCTTAATCATAATAAATTTTATCGGGAGTAATCCAAAACTAATTATCCTAGGATTTATGCTGGCAACTGCCTTTCTGTCCATGTGGATTTCAAATACTGCAACGGCAATGATGATGATTCCCATCGGATTGGCTGTTATCAGCCAGATTAGCGAGCAAAATGATGTTAATAAATTCACAAGGGACAAAAATAATTTTGCCTTGGCCTTGATGCTTGCTATTGCTTACTCAGCAAGTATCGGCGGAATAAGCACGCTCATCGGAACCCCACCAAACATAGTCTTTATCGGTGTACTTAAATCTAATTTTCCTAACGCTCCTGAAATTAGTTTCTTACAGTGGATGCTTTTCGCTTTACCCTTTTCATTAGTATTTTTACCTCTTGCCTGGATATACCTTGTTTTCATAGCATGTCCTGTTGAACATTCCAAATCGACTGTGAATAGAAAGATCCTTAGACAAGAATTACAAAAGCTCGGCACCATAAGCGTTCCTGAAAAACGCACACTTTCTATCTTTATTCTAACGGCTTTACTCTGGATGTTCCGCGGCAATATCGACCTGGGTACAATTCGTATTCCGGGTTGGACTAACCTTCTTAATTTACAGAGCTATGTACACGATAGCACTGTTGCTGTAGCCATGGCTGTTTTAACCTTTATAGTCCCAGCCAGAGAGAATGAAGAAGGGCGTAAAGAGTTTTTGATGAATTGGTCATATACCTCAAGAATTCCCTGGGGAATCCTATTACTCTTCGGAGGGGGCTTTGCCCTGGCACACGGCTTCCAAGAGTCAGGCTTAACCCAGTGGTTGGGTGAACAACTCAGCGCCTTTCATTTCCTACCACTCATTATAATAATCTTAATCATTTGTGCTATGACCACCTTCACTACAGAATTTGCTTCAAATACCGCCATGGCCTCTACCTTACTACCTATTATCGCTGGTTTGGCCATAGCATTAGATTTAAATCCCATAATCTTGATGATTCCGGCTACTGTGTCATCCTCAACAGCTTTTATGTTACCAGTAGCAACACCGCCAAATGCGATTGTTTTCGGTAGTGGATATATTCAGATAAAAGATATGGTTAAGATAGGGTTAGTAATGAATCTTCTAGGCCTTCTATTGATCACCTTTTTTCTCTATACAACTGCCTCTGCTATTTTTCATTTTGATTGGATCTCATTACCCACTTGGGTAAAATGAAAATTTCTTATCCCTTGGTTCCTGTCTGCCCGCGATGACGTAAACAATGATCAGCCAGAGTAATTGCGATCATAGCTTCACCCATGGGAATAAAGCGCGGTAATAAACAAGGATCGTGGCGACCTTTTGTGGCAATCTTTGTCGCTTTTCCATCTCTGGTAACCGTTTCCAGCTCTCTGGGAATGGAACTGGTAGGTTTAACGGCACATCGAGCAATAATGGGCATACCACTTGAAATTCCACCTAGCATACCACCATGTCGATTGGTCTTGGTAATTATTTTACCTTCTTCAGATTTAATAAATTGATCATTATTCTCACTACCGCGAGCAGTAGCCACGGCAAAGCCGGCGCCAAACTCTACACCCATTACGGCTGGAAGACTAAACAGAGCTTTGGCCAGATCAGCTTTTAACTTATCAAAAACAGGCTCACCCCACCCGGCAGGCACACCAATTGCCGCAAACTCAGCCATACCTCCAATAGAATCACATTCCCTTCTTAATTTTTCTATTAATTGGATCATCTTTTTGGCCACTTTCTGATCAGGACATCTTACGATATTAGATTCTATCTGTTTCAAAGTTAGTGAAGCGGGATCTACAGACTCTGCCACCAAATGACCGATTTGTTTAACATATCCTAAAATTTTAATGGAATATCCCATTTC
>Ga0209427_10003186_pt1 | contig 19286 bp, 16 predicted proteins | sample DeeMarSWOR136_30_FD_187465 | JGI IMG/M metagenome (GOLD analysis project Ga0209427, IMG submission 187465) | Marine sediment microbial communities from White Oak River estuary, North Carolina - WOR-1-36_30 (SPAdes) (version 2) | ecosystem: Environmental > Aquatic > Marine > Intertidal zone >...
AAACAAACGATAGGGTCTTGAAGGTGAGACTCTTGAGAACGATACAGTGGAAAGACGGTGTAGCCCTCACGATTGACCAGACAAGACTGCCCTGGCAAGAAGTGTTTGTTGAGATGAACAACTGTGGTGAAGTCACTTCTGCAATCAAAGAGATGAAGCTGCGAGGCGCGCCCCTCATCGGCGTTGCGGCCGCCTACGGTCTAGCTCTCACTGCCTACCACTCCAAAGCAAAGGAGCGTGGCGAACTATTGAAGGAAATCGAGGAATCGGCTGATGCATTGAGGAGATCTAGACCTACGGCTGTGAACCTTTTCTGGGCCGTCAATAGGGTTCTGGAGCGAGCAAGAGCAGTCTCTGGGAATGCGAAAGCCCTAACGCAGGCGGTAATTGCTGAGGCTGAGAGAATGGCTGAGGAAGACGTAGAGACCAACCGTATGATGGCTCAGTATGGAGCTAGGTTGCTTAGGGATGGAGATGTCGTCCTGACACACTGTAACGCCGGAAGCCTAGCCACGGTGGACTATGGCACTGCCCTTGGGGTAATACGTGCTGCACGCGAGCAAGGAAAAAGAATCAGTGTAATCGCTACGGAGACAAGACCCAAACTGCAGGGAGCACGGCTCACAACCTACGAGTTGAAACGCGACGGCATCCCAGTAACCTTGATCACCGATAGTATGGTCGGTTACCTGATGTCTAAGCAGGCGGTGGACAAGGTTGTGGTGGGGGCAGACAGGATAGTTCGAGACGCCGTGATCAACAAAATTGGCACATACACGATTGCAGTGCTGGCCCGCAAGCATGATATACCCTTCTATGTGGCAGCTCCAAAATCAACTTTTAACCTAAATCAGTCCTCAAAGGACGTAGTAATCGAGGAAAGAAATCCTGAAGAAGTCACACATTTCGGTGGCCAGCGAATTGCTCCGATTGGGATAGACGCGCTGAATCCAGCATTCGACATCACCCCTATTGGATACGTGAGTGCAGTGATTTGTGAAACTGGAATTCTGCAGTCAAAGGAACTCCAAGACCTGAGGACAATCTAGGCCACTGCCTTTTGAGCAACTGCATTTCCCGAGAAACTGACACGCATAGCCCGCAGCACTAGCTGTTGTCTTCAGACAGTAGTCAATCTTGACTAGTGTTATTAATAACCAAGACCGACTAGTGTTAGCTTTAGCGGATAGGTGGAAGGTTCCCGCTGTGAACGAGCAGCTAGAACACAGAAATGCTGAGGAATCACGTGCAGAACTGGCCATAGAGGCCATCCTCACGGATGACAAGATCAAGGTCTCCTCTCCTGAGGGCATTGAAGGGTTCTCCCTGCGTGGCTACGGGGTCTCTGAAAATGGGGAGCTAATGCTGAGTTTCTATGAAACGATGTACCTAGTTAGCAGAGAGCTTCTTGAAGTCAAAGATGGAGAAACGGGGGAAAGAATAACCTTTCAGGATGTTCTCAAACATTTTCAATCACAAGATGCGAATGCTTGGGTCAAGTATCTGATCTATCGGGACCTAAGAAGCAGAGGGTATGTGGTCAGAGAAGGGTTCGGTTTGAACATAGACTTTCGGGTCTACAAGAGAGGAGACTATGGGAAGGAGACTGCCAAATACATGATATTTGGAATGCAGGAAGGGCAGCCAGTAACCCTGGCAGAGTTGGCTCGAGCTCAAATGTATGTTCAAGGTTTGAAGAAGAGACTTGTTCTTGCGGTTGTAAACCGGAGAGGCGAGGTCGTATACTATTCCCTCTCGCAGCTAACCTTGAAATGATGTTCGGAGAATGAAGATGCCCAAGCTCAGAACCGTCCGAGGGATGAGAGACTTTCTGCCCGAACAGGCAGAGAAGATGAGGAACATAGAAGATCTCTCAAGGGAAACAGCTGGACTCTACGGCTACGAAGAAGTGATTACTCCCACAGTTGAGTCATACAAGCTTCTTGCAGAAAAATCTGGCGAGGAGATAAAACAGCGCATGTACGCCTTCAAGGATCTAGCCGGCAGAAAAGTAGCCCTGCGCCCTGAATTCACTGCGTCCATCGCCAGATTGGTCGTGACAAAGATGAGGAATGAGCCGAAGCCTATGAGGCTCTTCTGCCTCGGAAGCCTTTATCGCTACGACGAGCCTCAATACGGACGCTTTAGGGAGTTCTGGCAGGCCAACTACGAACTCATAGGTTCAGACAAGCCAGAAGCAGACGCTGAAATTCTTGTGCTCACAAGCGATCTAATGGAAAAGTTGGGTCTAACGAATTTCCTCTTCAAGATAGGACACATGGGAATCCTGCGAGGTATCCTAAGCCAAGAGGAGGTGGAGGAGGCATCGCAAAACGGGATTATGCAACTGCTTGACAAGAAAAGATGGGAGGACGCGCTCAGCCTAGTGAAGGAGTGCAACGTCTCCGAGAAAAGCATACGAGCGCTGAAGAAACTGCTCGTTACTAGAGGGAAGAACGCCTCTCACGTTCTTGAAAGGGTGAAAGAAGAAGTCAGAGGATACGAAAAAGCTGTTGCCGCCGCGGAGAATCTGTCAGACATTGTTGGCCTGGTTACAGATTGTGGCGTCCGCTTCGAGACAATTATAGAGGCTGGTTTCGCCAGAGGCCTGGAATACTATACTGGTCTGATCTTTGAGCCATACATTCCAGAGCTGGAGATAGCGCTGGGCGGTGGAGGACGCTATGACAAACTCATCGAGCTTTTCGGTGGCGAACCAACTCCCGCTGTCGGAGTCGCCCAAGGCATTGACAGACTGATGCTCGCTGCAAGAAAGCAGAGGATTTCCCCAAAGATCTCTGAACAGAACAGAGTGGTGATTATCCCGATTGGTGATGAGCTGAAGGGAAAAGCCATTGAAGTCTCTCTCATGCTCAGGAAAGCGAAAATCCCGACTGAGGTTGAGGTTATGGGTCGCGCAGTTTCCAGAGCTTTGGAAGACGCTAATAGACGAAGGGCTACGCACGCAATCCTTGTGGGCTCAGAAGAGATCAGAGCGGGAAAGGTTGTTCTGAGGGATATGCGGAGAAGAGAACAAAGAGTCGTTGAGATCGGAGCTCTTTCCAAAGAGATGATGTAAATCGAGAGCTAACAGCGACAGTCTGCATGCGTGCATATGTGCCTTTAATGACATGTTGAATCGGCGCTTTTCTCGATTTGACCAACACATAGTGCGCGTGAGTATTTCAGTTAGATAATGGCTTGGAATAGAATGTAGGTCATTATCAAAACTACGCCACCGATCTGTGAGACACCGCCTTTTGTGAGAAAGCGCCAGAAGACAATTGTTGTTATCAGCATGAACGGTAGAATTTCTGTGAAGATTACCATGTCAACTGCAAAAGGAGAGGTGAGGAGAACTAATCCCAACACTAGAGTGAGATTTGTGAGATTGGAACCGATTATGTCGCCGATTGCCAGATGAACACGCCCGCGCCTTACGGCTGCAAGATCCAGAGTCAGCTCTGGAAGAGATGTTCCTATGGAGACTACTTTTGCTCCAATCAGGATGGGTGGAACCCCGAAAGAGATGGCAATGTTAAGACCCGATTCAACGACTAGACGAGATGCGACAACGACACCGACAAAGCCCAGAAGCAACTTCGCAATAGCCATTTTGATTCCTTCGTTCGGAGCCTTTGAAGGCTTGTCCGCTTCTACTACGGGCATTTTCTTTCTTGTCATGAAATATGTGCTGGCTACGAAAGTTCCTAACAAGATTATGCCGACTATGGGGCTGACAACTTCGAATATTACTAGAACGAGTGGGATCAAGGAGGTAATGAAAAGAATGTCCGTCAGCTCTACGAGAAGGTCTGTGCAGCATGTTTTGAGGTAACCGAGCATCCCCAATATGCCTAGAACCGCACCTATGTTGAACACGTTTGAGCCGATAATGTCGCCAACACTGATTCCTGGGGTCCCTTGGAGAACTGAGAAGAAGGCTACGACAATCTCTGGCGTTGAGGTCATTACGGCCAGAATTGCGAACCCTACAGAGACTTCACTTAGACCCGTGAGTTCAATTAACTTCTCTATCGCCTTTATAGTGAAGTGACTAGCTGAAGCCAAAACCGCAAGTGAACCTGCAAGTATCAGTAGTTGAATGATTAGTTCAATCATTTAGTTCACTCTTAGTGTGAACTTGCTTTTGATATGTTTTCTCCTTTCAACAATCTGCCTCACGTGGGACAGGGTGGAAGCCTTCGTCAAGATCCGCCTCGGTCGTGCAAAAGCGTTTTGCTTGAAAGTCATGCCGCGCCTGTGGCAGTCAAAGTTTGGTCAGTGAAGAGTGTCAGGAACCGCCTGCCCTGGTAATTTCTTCTACGGCCTTCACCGCGACCTCAATCATGTCGTCATCCGGCTCTCTGGTGGTCAGCCGCTGGAACGCCAATCCGGGCAACGTCAGGATTCTCATGACCGTCGAGTCCCTGTATCTGGCGCTAAGCTTCAGAAGCTCGTAGGATATAGCTCCAATCACCGGGATCAAGAGCACTCTATACGCGAGTCTCATGGCAAAGCCAAGGTTTGGCATTATCGAGAACAGCAAGATACTCACAAGCAAGACTATGAACAGGAACGAGGTCCCGCAACGTGGATGCAATCTAGAGAATTTCTTCACACTGGCAACGTTCAACGTCACTCCTGCTTCGTGGGCGTTGACTGCCTTGTGCTCTGCGCCATGATACTGCAGTATTCTTTTGAACTCGCCCCACATCGCCACCAATGCTAGGTATAGCAGGAAGAACGCAAGACGCACTGCCGCTTCAACGACATTGAACAATGCCCCTGTGAGATTGAGCAAAGTGGTCAGAAGGAAGGGCACTACCATGAAGAAGGAGATCAGCAGCAAAGCCATGACAACCGCCACTGCAAATTCTTTGTAGGTGAATTTCTCCTCTTCCTCCAAGACCGCGTTGGCTGAGAAATAGATACCCTTCATGCCGACGTAGAACGTCTCGAATAAGGCGATGATGCCTCTTAGAAGGGGCAGCCCAAGCACCTTATGTTTCTCAGACGGCGATTGTATCTCTTCTGTGTGTGTCAGTATCTCGTTGTTTGGCTGTCTAACACAAAGCACCAGGTGTGTGCGAGAGCGCATCATCACGCCCTCTATTAGAGCCTGTCCACCAAATGCCAACGATTGCTCTTCCGGTCTTTGGGTCAGAACCCTCATGACTCCCAAGAAGGCTTCTCTAATCTTATATTCTTTCTTTCTATCGGGTCAGAATAACACGTTCTTCTATGCAATTGTGTGATGGCTATCACTAGTCCTTATTCGCGATTCACAAGACCATTTAGAGCTGTTCCGCGTCCACGCGTGCGTGGTTGTTGCTGCGGTTGTGATCATATCAGGTAGAAGCGTCCGAAGCAGCCATAACAGACCCCACCGCCACCCTCAATAGCTTGGGTGCAGTAGTCAGAACAGCATGGCTTTGCTCAGTCTAACCTTGCCGCTTTCGATGCGTACGCCCTCTTTCTTCAAGAGAGCCATCCTTGATTCTGCGCCTCTCTTCTCTCCCCCGAATCCACCATCAGATCGAACGACGCGGTGACATGGAACTATGGGCGCAAGCGGATTCTTGTGGAGAGCGTTGCCGGCGGCGCGGTATGCGTGTGGTCTGCCGATTTTCTGGGCTATCCTCTTGTATGTGCTGACCTTGCCCTTCGGAATCTTGAACGTTGCAACCAGAACGGCTCTCTCGAACTCGGTCTTGTCCTCTAGAAGATTGATCACGTCTTTCTCTGTTTTGATCTCCTGTTTCTTCATTCGGCATTCCTTTGTGAGAGGGAACGAGTGGATTCAATTAATTAAGTATTATTATGCACACAAAGTCTGAGGCTTTGGACTCCTAGTTAGTGCATATCCGCATGCATGGGCAAAGTAATATAGAGAAAACTGCAATCCTAGAGCCTAACCTGCTGTTAGGCAGTATTCGGTTCAAAGGTTTGTAGCAGCATGTCCGAGAAGGTGATCAGGAATCTGGTCGAGTTTATTGGTAGACAGCCAAAGCCGTTTAAGATCAATATGATCCGAGCAGCTGCAAATTCGTTCTTAAGCAATTTGACCGTACAGTATCGCTCTATCTACATTCTCAGATTAGGGGCTACAGCTTTTCAGTTGGGCGTAGTGACGAGCATAGCTGGAACTTTAGGAACTGCTGTAGCCTTGCCAACTGGATGGCTAGCGGACAAGCAAGGGATCAGGAAGATCTTTCTGATTGCCATCCCCATCACGGCTCTCAGCTCCCTGCTCTTCGCTGTCGCTCTTGATTGGATAACCACAATTCCCGCCCTGCTTCTTGCGATGTTAGGCACCCAACTATTGGGAGTTGCATGCCCCATGGTGTGCGGCAGTTACCTAAGAAGTGAGGAGAGAGCTACGGGAAAACAGATGTGTGACACAATTTCTGCAATTCCAACCTTGATTGCTCCTGTAATGGCAGCGATCCTGATCACAAAATTCGGCGGATTAAACGCAGACGGAATTCGTCCTCTCTTCCTACTGCAAGCCTTAGGATTCATGCTGATCTTCGGGTTCACATACAAGTTGTATTTCGACACTCTAAAGCGAAAGGCATCTTCTGCTTTCCCAGGAATCGCCGAGAGTATAAGACAAGTTTTCGAAACGGGCTTTGCAGTAAAACCTTGGGCACTGTACATTTTCCTGTCATCTACCACATTCTATACAAGCACGACGTACTTGTCCGCCTTCGTTACTGAGGTGAAGTTTGGAGATGAATTCGTGGTGGGAAGTATGACTGCAGCGTCGATGGTGCTGCCTTTGACGATTTCGCTTCTGCTGGGAAGAGCAGCAGACAGGTTTGGGAGAAAGCGCGTGCTCGGCATGACCATTCCTTTATATAGCGCATCGATTTTGCTGTTGATCTACGCTCAAGATGTTATGGCTCTTCTAATTTCCGGAGTCTTACAAGGCTTCTACCTGCTATCAGCTGTGACCCAAGGAGCAATCACTGCTGAATTGGTGCCGATTTCTCTTCTTGGGAGATGGTATGGAATACTGAATCTGCTTCGAGGATTTGCAAGTATTACTGCTCCAATAATCGGGGGCTTCATCTGGACCGCAATGGGTCCCAACTACGTCTTCTTCTTCATGATTCTAGTCGAAATGTCAAAGATGATCATTCTATGGTTGGCAGTACCTGAAACGCTCAAGAACTCCCAGGTGGTCTTGTAGCAGTCTGCAGAAGCCAAGTGTCAGAGATGGTAGACGCTTGCATCAAGTGGACTCTGAAGGAGTTGAACCTCCCCCACTCAGGGGACATTCGTGCACGCATGGAGTGGAGATTGAGTAATTGTTCAGCATATCGGGATTTTTCTGTTTATGGTGGATATATCTTCACGAAATCCCCGCAACCAGCCTCTTTTTTCTACTTTCTGCATGCATACGCATACATGCAAGTATGAATAGAAGATTTCTCCACAAATCACTAATGCACCTTCAAAGAAACATGTGGCAGAGAAAGGGAGAAAGGAGGTGATAATTTGAAAAGAAAGAATCTCACAATTGCTCTGATTATCCTCGTCAGTGTCATCTCTTCCGCTTTCACACTGCTGGCAGGAGCTCCACCTATTCCTAGACCTGAACCATTCCTCAAATACAGATTCATTGTTGAGATCGATGGCATAGTTGAAGCGTCATTTCTGGAAGTAGAGGGTTTGAACGTCACGATTGACGTAATAGAATTCAGGGAAGGTGGCGACCCAAGTGCTGTAATGCTGATACCCGGTCTGCCACACTATGGTCCTCTTGTTCTGAGGAACGGTCTCACGGAAAGCAATGAATTGCTGCATTGGCTGGAAAAGATTGCCATAGGGGACCTTGACCGAAGGAATCTCTCGATCGTAATTCTTAACCCTGAAGGCACCGAAGCGGCAAGATACAATGTGTGGAACGCTTGGCCAAGCGGCTGGAAACTAGGCAAGCTGGACAGTCTAGGCGTCGGCCCAATCATTGAAGAGCTGGTCATACAGTACGAAGGATTCGTTCGTGCAGGCGCCTCTGACTAGTACCCAGAGCTAACTCCAGTAGCCGCCTTTCCTCTTTTTTTTGTGTGATATCTGCCCACATATCTACCCGAAAACCCCTCTTTTTTTCAAGTCTGAAAACGTGTGATTTCGACGCTAAATACCCTACTGCGCAGAACATACTAGGTTTCGATGAAAATACAACTAGCACAATTATTAATGATGGAGCCTATATATTTCAACCTATGACTGGCATACCTTCTGGTTTTTAGTCCCTCGGTGAGAGAGTCTCTGGGTTTCATTCGTATGTTATTGCGCTTTTCTCAGGTGTTGTAATAGGGTTCCTTACGAATTACCTAATCTCTTACGTATTTCCTCTACCTTTCTGGTATGGTCTTGGTTTAGGCTTATCGCTTCTAGCATTTTCGATATATCTCTTTCTTCTATACTCTCCCGAAGCAGTTCTAGGATACGGTGAAGAGATAGTTCCTAAGTCACTTCATATATTCTTACATAACAATTTTGACAAGTTGCTCTCTTACATAAAGGCGGATATGGAAGGATTCGCGTTCCATAAGAAATCGGTCTCGGCTACAGGGTGGACAGCTCCTATCAGTGGAGTTCAAGCCAAGACAACTCAAATAAGCCCTCATCAAGGTGAAATCAAACTCAAGTATCCATTTCTGTGGATTCTCAAATGCAAGATTACCCTTCGAATATTTGTAACGCTCTCTCTCAAAGACATCAAAGAATATAGAAAGGTTGTCGTTTCAGCTGAAACGAATAAACCTGCAAGACTTCATCCCAAATCAGATATGGTACTACGGACTATCGGAATTGGACTTCATCATGCAATATTCGACCCCCAGATTGTCTATCCTGATATTTCAGATGAAGAATACGAAGAAATCCTCAAAGAGATTAGACCTTCTGTTTGGGAAGCATATCGGAAGACTTAGTCATCAGCTTTTTATCTGGATTATTTCAGTAAGGATACCATCCAGACCTCAGCCTAAAGAGGTTCAGAAGGTCAAGTCTGACAATCAGAGGAAGCCAAGGACTTGATTGAGGTACGCTTTGAATACGTCTGCACTACGCCAGAGAACCTTACGGTCTTTCGAAAGAGGAAATAACTTACAGAATTGTCCCCAGCTTAACAGATAGGGATTCTTCCGTATGCTAGATCCGTGCAGAATCTGTCTATGTTCTCAAGCTCAAAATCGATCACGTCAGTTATGCCCTTCTCAACATCCGCAAAGTGGTTTCCCTTCTTCATGACAACCTGAGCGGAAGCTATGGCAGGCTGATCAATGGGTTTGCCTATCTGGCTCAGCAACCATATATAGACCTCCTCTACTCCAGCCACCTGCTCATGAACCTTCTGAGCGATTTGATGGGTCAGAAGGTTGTAGATCTTCCCGACATGGCTCACCGGGTTCTTCCCGGCCGCAGCCTCAGAGCACACGGGCCTATTCAAGGGGAACACCCCGTTGACTCTATTCCCTCGACCGACCTGACCCGAGTCTCCACTTTCGGCACTCGTGCCTAGTACGGTGAGAAAGACCCCACCGATGCCTCGCCCCCGCTTATCTAGGGTGTTTAAGTCCACTGCAGTGGTCTCAAACCCAGCATTTCCCTTCACGAATTCGTCTATGCTACTGAGAATGGCCGCTCTCTTCTTGAAGTACTCCTCCTCGCTTCCGACGAATCTATCAACAAAAGCCATGGAGACAGTAAGACGCAAGCTGCTGTTCTTTCTCAGCCCCATAACCTTCACGTCCTCGCCTGATTCTGGAAATCTTCTCTTGAATTCCTTGGAGTTAACGTATCTCTCAGTCTCTAAGACTACTCTCTCTGTCCTCGTCATCGGTGCATAACCCACGGCTGCCGATGTATCGTTGGCACCCAAGATCTTCCCTTTCCTTCTGAAAATGTCCATCAGGCCTGAAGACCCCGGCTTCAGCTCCACCTGGTATTTCACATGTTTCTCGACGTCCACAAATCTGAGGTTCTTCCTAAACCACTCTTTCGCAGCTTGGACACTTATCTCCTCCACGGGAATTGTAACCCCTTCTGCCTCGAAGGTCGCTCGATCCCCAAATATAAGACGCATGGGCTCCTTGACCATGCCCCCACCGTATCTTGTATCAACCTCACCGGCGACCAACAGAGACTTGTCGGCATTATGGTGCAAGATCACTCCAAACTTGTCCAGATACGCTCTGCTGAGCCCGACAGAAACGCGGTCCATTATGGCATCACATATAGAGTCTGGGTGTCCAAGACCCTTCCTCTCAACAATCTCCAATTTCTGTTCTTCGAGAGGGGTCTGTTTCAAACTGTCAACTAGTATGTTCCTCATTCCGCAGCCTCGGCGAGCTTTAAAAGGAACCACGAATATATAATTTACTATATCAATAGTGCATAAAAAATAACCAGGGGTTATTCAGACGATCGTATCTGAATCAATGCTGAGAAAACTGAGGAACGAGGCTGGCCTAACCCAGAGAGAACTGGCCACGCTGGCCGGAGTTTCGCAAGCCCACATAGCCAAGATCGAACGAGGAAGCGTAGATCCTAGACTATCAACAGTGAACAGGATACTCCAAGTTTTGACTATGGGGAAAGGCAAGAAATGCGGGGACATAATGGCAGAGAGAATTATCTCCGTCAAGCCTGACGACAAAATTCTCAAAGTGAGCAAGCTCATGATAGATCACGCGATCTCTCAAGTGCCTGTAGTAAGGAACGGCAAATGTATAGGCGTAGTGACAGAGGAGAGCATCGTCAGAAATCTCAGTTCCACGATCGCAGACGAACGTGTCACAGAGATCATGCAATCCCCACTGCCAAGCGTTCCAGAAAACACAGACACCAGCTTGGTCAAACCTCTTCTAGAACATCATCCAGCACTATTGGTGATAAGACGAGGCGAAATCGTCGGAATAATAACCCGCTCAGACCTCCTGAAAACCGTTTCATGACGCTTGGAGAAGCCCAGCCAGATTCCGAAGAGCGTCAGTGCTTTGAATCGGTTGTCGAATGGAGAGCAAGACCTGTTCTCGTCACGAATTATGACGACTCGGGGGAACGTGACACTTCATGTGCGATCAGCCTCTGGTCTTCTGCTAAGCCTTCGAATATTCTTTGCACAAGCTCATCACCATGGGTGAGCCTGCCCACCTCGTGATGGCTCCCATTCGTTGCTGAGGCGATGTTCCGAGTCACCGTGAAGCCATAGGTTTCTCGTCCATACATGTGTGGGTTTGTATTCACGACTACTGTGTGGATTCCTTGTCTCCTGATCAGCCTGGAGACCGACATGGCATCTTGCACAGCAAGGTCTTCAAATTCTCTGAGCGCGATTCCAACCATGTCAAACTCACGGATCTCGCCAGTCTCCAAGCCTCTCCTGAGTGGAACGTTGGCGCTTCCGTCAGTCACGATTACCATGACGGGGATCGTTGATCTGTCTCTTCGTTTCGCTTCTTTCAGAACTTCTAGCGCCTTCAGCATTCCCGTGGCGAGGGGAGTGTGGCCGCTGATTCGCAATTTCAGTAGCCTGTTTGCAACGACCCTCAGATTCGTGATTGGATGCTGAACCACAACCGCCCCAGTCTCTTTCAGCGCCACTATTCCAACTTTGTCCCTAAATCTATAGGCGTCCCTATGCAACTTTAGCATGGCCTCCTTCACTTCTTCTATGCTGAAAACCATTGATCCACTCAGGTCCAGAACGAAGACCAAAGTCATAGGAGCCTTGTACAACCTCAACTTCTCGCGGACATCTTCCACGCATATCTTCAATGTTGTTTCGAGAGGTCTCTTTTCATGCCTCTGTCTCCACGCTGCGGCTCTTATTGTCGCCGGTAAATGGATATCTCTGGGTTTGCCCTGCGGGTATCTCCACCCGCGTGGTCTACCGCGATGAAGCGTTGTAATCGTCTCTGCTCTCCTTCCTGCAGAGCTACTGATCTTCTTGAGAGGTTTTCTCATTTTGAAGGAAAGGCTGAATGGTCGGAGAAGGCTGTTCCTAATCTTGGTTAGCAGAGGAAGCCCCATGGTCACATGAAATGGTTTGAGGGCCGAACTGACTGTGGGAATCGCCTTTACATCATGTTCAGGGTTCTGCTCCTTGACTGTTGCTCCTCTCAGCTTGTCTGAACCTTTGGTGACGCCTTCTGTAACAGGCGCGTCCTCAGGGCCTTTTTTCAATCTTTTCCCGAATCCGAAGACTGGGCTGAATCTGCTCAGGAAGGCGAACATTTTTCCACGTAGTTTACTGAGCTTGCTTTTTACGTTCTTTTCCTGTTTCTCGCTTGCTTCGTCTTTGGCCCAGATCATGGTTCGCCCCTTTGGCTTCTTCCGTTTGATCTCCTCGGGAGTTTCCGAGGGCTCGGTTTCCTCCAGATATTTCAGCTCCTTGACCCTTGCCATGAAGGTCTTTGAGATCTCCTCGGGAGTGGCTGGCTCCAGGAACCCGCCTTCTCTTGTTCTGTGGCCCAGGGCCAATTCGGACGCTACCATAACGTCATTTGCGGTGACTGTCCTTCGGTTTTCGAAGGCAGCGAGAGTGCGTGCTGCCTTGCTTATTGCGATGTCTGGTCGCATTCCATCGACTTTCAGGTCCAAGCACGCTTGGCATATGGCTTCGAGGAGTCCTTCGGGCAGCTCTACGTTTTGAAGGTTTTTTCCAGCCTCAATTATTTTGTGTCTCAGTTCATCTTGTGTTGGTCTATACTTTTCACGAAATTCCTTCGGGTTCTCTTCGAATTCGCTGTTTCTTCTCACGACCTCCATCCTGTCTTTGATTGAGCCGATTTTGTCGACGGCTACGGATAATGGAAAGCGGTCGAGAAGTTGAGGCCTGAGTTCACCTTCCTCAGGGTTCATGGTTCCAATGAAAATGAAGCGTGAAGGGTGACTGACTGATATCCCCTCTCGCTCAACGACGTTCCACCCCGTTGCCGCCGCATCCAGCAGGTCGTCTGCTATGTGATCTGGCAGGAGGTTTATCTCATCAACGTAGAGGATGTTTTGATTGGCATCCGCGAGGACGCCAGGTTCAAGAGCCCCCACTCCCAGCTTGATCGCCTTCTCAACGTGTAGGCTTCCCACAACTCTGTCTTCGGTGGCCCCTAATGGGAGGTTGACAACGTTCATCTCTATCTCTTGAACTGGCAGTCTCCCTTCCTTCTCGTAGAGTTCACTGCACTGTGGACACATATTGGAAGGGTCAAAGGGGTTGCAGTTGAAGGGGCAGCCTTTCGTGACTTCCACCTTCGGCAAGATATCTGTTAGTGCGCGCACAACCGTTGTTTTCCCGGAGCCCTTGGGGCCTCTTATGAGTAGTCCCCCGATTTTTGGGTTTATGGCGTTGACGATAATAGCCAGTTTGAGTTTGTCTAGGTTGACTATGGCTGAGAAGGGAAAGACTACTCTCTTGGGCATCTGACCCCCACCCGTTATTTACTTGGGGGACAATAGGAATATGAATCTACTGCTTATCTAGAAACCAAAATGCCTCATTCATATTCCGATTCGACATAGCCTTTTTCGGACAAATAGACATCCATGCATGTGGGAGTTAGCTGCATCCTCATCAGACAACATATCTGTAAGCGATGCTGCGTCCCGCCGTTGGACTATCCCTCGTTACCCTTATTATATCTCCCGGCCTTGCACCTATCATCTTAGCAGCTGGGTCAGAGGATCTGATTCTGGGGATCTGGTAAGGCTTGATGCGGTACGTCTTTTGCAGCTCTTCTGCCTCCTCCTTGGTCAGGATTTCATGCTTTGGCACGAGCTTGTGCTTGAATATGTTGAAGGAGGGTAAGGCGCTCGTTGAAATGAGTTCTATGTGGTGTCTCCTCGCTTCTTTTCTGGCTGCGTAGGTGAACCCTCTCCCAATCAGGATTGACTTGTCGAAATCCATCTCTTCTAGCATCTTCTTCATTTTTCTCACGTGCTTCACGCCGATTCTGCCGGATTTCAGCTTTGATTCAACAACATGCCTCATCCACACATTCTCTTTCGTTTTCAATCTTGAAGCAAGAATGTCAGTGGCATCTTCTTTTTCGCTCTTCTCTTTCAACTTGTATCCTCTGAGCTTCATGAAGATCCTTACCTTCTTGGGAATCCCTTTATACCGCTCTTTTTCCTCGTCTGCCATCCTTCACACCTGATGTTTCTCTCTGCTATCGCTCTACTCTCTTCACTGTCCCTGCTATATTTACCTTAGGAGATTTAAAAGCAAAACCATCTGATGAGACACTAAGCGCCGTCATGCATGCGTGCCGCGAGCCTTTGACACAGGCAGATCAGCACCAGAAGGGTTGGCACCATTTCGCGTGCGCATGCATTCGCAAAGGCTTCTGGCTCATCTTCTACGTCGTCTTCTGTAGGGTCTCTGGCTAGGCTGATACCACGATGTGTCTTCATGTCGTGTGTCAGAAAGATTGTTTTTCGTATTCACGCTTTCGATGTCCTTTTCTACTTTTCCCGCCGTCCCATACTTCCCCATATTGAGCCTCAACGAGCCTTGGAAGAGGTTAGTATATGCATTCTTGATCTCATAGACTTCGCCAATTCTCAGGGCGTCAATCTGGGTGTCCCAGAGCGTCAACAACACGCATCCTGTGTCATCTCCAACAACGGCCTCAGTCACCCGATGTTCAGAACGGTCTTTTCTGGAGAAAATTACACGCGGTTCTCTAACGCTCAGGACTTTGACCAGTACATCGAGGTTGGTGAGGTTCGATTTTAACGTGGCTACCTTCACATGTTCCGCGGGGGCTTCACTCATCCATCTATTCCTTCCACTCATCTCTGAACTGCAGAGACCACATAAATAAGTAGCGGTCCTATTCGCTGTAGGTGCCCGTCACTCCACCTTTGTTACTGGAACGTTGAATTCCAAGTCTCAGCGTACGTCGGACGCGTCGATCTATCGTAATCTGATGGTCTCCAGTATCTCAGGTGCTCTCGTCTTAACCCGATACTTGCTCCGAAGGGTCTTCGCCATGCCCAAGCACTTCCTTTTCTCTCCATGGCACACAATTATCCTTTCGGGCTTCGGCGTGACTCGACGAAGGTAACTTAGGATCTGCCTCCTATCTGAGTGCCCGGAGAATCCCTCGATGGAGTCAACCTCCAAGCCGACCTTCGTTATTTCCATTTTTCCTTCACTGCTTATCATGGGTGCCTCCGCCAGTCCCTTTTGTACCCTACTCCCAAGGGTTCCTTCAATCTGATAACTGACAAACACAATCGCATTGCGTTTATCCGATGCCAAACGTCTGAAGTAGTCGATTATGGGGCCACCCTCCAGCATCCCAGAAGTCGCCATCACAATGCTTGGCTTCCCATCAACAATTTCCTCTCTTGCGCTCGGGTGCTCTACAATCGTGAAGTAGTCTGACTTGAACGGATTCATGCCTTTATGTAGGATGCTGTTTTGCACTTCCTTCGCCAGATACTCTGGATAAGCTGTGTGGATGGCTGTCGCCTCAGAAATCATCCCTTCAACGAACACGGGGGCCTCTTTGATTAGCCCTCGTTGCATGTAGCCGTCAAGGATCAGCATGATCTCTTGGGCCCGACCAACTGCTGGAACTGGAATCAGAACCTTTCCTTCTCGGCTCAACGTCTCGTTAACGATTCGTGCGAATCTTTCCTCGGTCTCAATTCTGGGCGGCATGACGTCTTCTGCAGCTCCATACGTGCTCTCAGTTATGATCGTCTCCACCCTCGGAAACGTCGCGACGGCGGGTTCAAGAAGCATGGTCCTACCATACTTGTAGTCTCCAGTGTAGACGATGTTATGCGCGCCTTCCCCGATGTGCAAATGGCTCATAGATGAGCCGAGGATGTGACCCGCATTGTGCAGGGTCAGTCTGATGTCTGGCGCTATGTCTGTCACGGCGCCGTATCGCAATGGGATCGTGTGCAGGACTGTTTCTCGCACATCTCTTTGATCGTAGGGTGGAATTGTGCCTTGTTTGCTCATTACGTCTAGATAATCAAGCTGGAGTAGAGTCATGAGACTTGAGGTTGGAGCGGAGCAGTAGACGGGGCCATCGTATCCGTACTTGAACAGGAACGGAAGAAACCCACAATGGTCCAAGTGAGAATGAGTTATGACTACGGCATCCAGCATGTCTACACTGAATTCGGGTGCGTCGAGTCTTGGAAACGCTTCTAGGGGATTTGTGGAGCCCGGGTTGATGCCACAATCCAGCAACACTTGGCTCTCCCTGGTCTGAACGAGAATTGCGGATCTGCCTACCTCTTGAAAACCGCCTAGGGCGGAGATGCGGATGTCTCCGATCCCGTACACGGGAGGTCTGAAAATTCTTTCTCCAACCGTGCGGAGTATTCGCTCTCGTTCCTTGCTTTCAGTGTGAAGATAGTGCCTCATGTGAGCAATGATTCTGGACGGTATGGGCGGGCTTCGTAAGATGCGGCATCTCCACCGCGTCTTCCGTATGACATCATGTAGAATGGAGCCATTCTTTCCAATGACCATCCCTGGTTTTCTTGCTTCGATAACCACTTCGCCGAGACTTGGATCAAAGCTTATGTTTGAAATTCCCGCTTCTTCAGGGACTGTTTCATGGATGATCCTTTCAGTATCCTTCTCCGGTAATCTTACAGACGGATCTGAACGCACAACAATTCTTTTTCTAATCAGGTTCACAATGTCTGCGATTATGTAACTCTGTTCGATCAGGACCTCAGGCTTCTTTGTGTAGACCGCTAAGGCGGGTCCTTCAAATTCGATACGACTGACTTCCGCTTCTTTCGGTATGTGTTCCAGTATGGTCTGGCTGATTTCCACCTCATCCCTTTCGAGGGGCGTCAAGCTTCCTTGTCGCTCCTCATGAGCCTCCCAGGATTCTCTTCTTCTCGGCATCGGTCAGTTCCCGGTATCCCTTCTGGTCTATGACAGATACGTCGAAGCTGTCTCCGCTGAAAGTGTCTCTTTTCATGGCGGAATCGACGGCACGGACAACCACAGCGAGTAGATTGCTGATGAGCGTGTTCTCCTTGTATCTGTCCTCTAGGACGCCGTAGGCTACGGGAGACCCGGAACCAGTGGCAACACAGTTTTCCTCTGTGAGGCTGCCAAATGGATCCAAAGAGAAGACATGGGGTCCCGTCGCGTCTACCCCTCCAACGAGAACCTGAGCTATCAGTGGGAACATGCGAGAAGAGAAGAAGAGGTTTGCTACGAGGCGCGCTGCAGAGTTCACTGGCATTGGACGCCCGGTGTTCAGTTTGAACAGCTGTGCGTTTACTTTGAGTATGTCGACTGTTCGTTGGGCGTCTGCGACGCTGCCTGATATCGTCATGGCTATGTGATCGTCGATTTGGTAGATCTTCTTACCTTTCTTGTGGGCTACAAAGGTTCCCATGGTTACTCGTGTGTCAGAGGCCAAGATGACTCCGTCTTTGCAGACAACGCCTACCGTTGTTGTTCCTTTCAAAGCTGACTGATCATTCATTCCATACATCTTTGTTTCCCCGAAAGTTAAATACTCCGAGCATATACTTCGGGAGAAGTAAGCAAAATGTATTCATGACCGAGTTGTTTAAAAATATTTCGAGCCTTTAATATCTGACAAGACCGATTTTCGTGTGATCTGGTTGTCGAAGAAGCTTCATCGAATGCAGCTTCCACGAGAAGTCATTGTGGGAGACAAGACACTGGACCTTGTGTGGGATATCTGTAGGAGACTCGGCTTTTCAGAATCAGTGTTCGTCATAACTGGGCCCAGCACGTTTAGAATTGCAGGGAAAAGAGCTGTGGATTCGCTTGCTGATGCTGGCGTCAACACAGATCATCTGATAGTCTCTTCTTCTACCATGTGGGATGTTAGGGCGGCTGAAGGAAGGATACACGAAGTGAAGCCGCAAGTTGTACTTGGAATTGGTGGTGGCACGAAGATCGATGTCGCAAAGCTTAGCTCTGCGCGTCAAGGGGTGCCCTTCATTAGCGTGCCAACGACTGCTTCTCATGATGGGATCGCAAGTCCAGTTGCGTCCATCAAGGGACTGCATAAGCCCTATTCTATAATGGCGCAGTCCCCGATGGCGATTATTGCAGACACTCACGTAATCGCTCAAGCCGCCCATCGACTCGTTGCGAGTGGATGTGGAGATGTCCTGTCCAAGTTCACCGCCGTTAACGATTGGAGGCTAGCTCATGATTTGAAGAACGAGTACTACGGTGACTATGCAGCAAGCTTGGCTTTGATGAGTGCAATGCTTGTCGTGAGAAACGCTGAGATTATTAGACCCGGAGCCGAAGAGGGTGTTCGCATCGTCTTGGAGGCGCTGATCAGCTGCGGTGTCGCAACCAGTATTGCGGGGAGCAGCCGACCGTGCAGTGGCTCAGCGCATCTCTTCAGTCATGCCCTTGACGTGATCGCGCCAAATCCCGCTTTACACGGAGAACAGTGCGGAGTTGGAGCCGTGATGATGTCCTATCTTCATGAACTGAACTGGAGGCAGCTCAGGACGACGCTACGAAAAGTTGGCGCACCTACCACAGCTGAAGAGCTTGGGATAGAGCCCAAATTCATCGTGCAGGCCCTAGTTGAAGCTCAGTCGATTCGACCTGAGCGATACACCATCTTGGAAGAGCGGAGATTGGACAGCAAATCTGCAGAGAGACTCGCAAGAGCTACGGGCATCATAAAATAGGTGGAGGAACTCCTTTTCGTACGTGCCTTCCGGCTACGGCGGTTTTACACTGGGCTCCTGCGTCTTGTACGTTTCAACAAATTTCACGGTGGCTTTCTCCGGAGAGAACTTGCGTATATCGGTGGCTATGCCTCTTTTCGCCAGCTGTAGCCCTTCTACGTAGAACGCTTCTTCTGGCACATCAATTTCAACGGTTTTTTTCGTCAGCTTTACATTGAATTTCTTTGTGTCTGCGGTGGGGATTCTTCGGTGAATGAGCGCTTTGATTTTCTCCTTCATAGTCCTGAGTCTTTTCTTGACCGTTACCTCGTAGACGAGGGTTTTTCCCGCCAGCGGGGGGTTGAAGTCTAGCTGAACCCGTCCTGAGCCCATGGTTCTGACGGTGGCAGGCTTCCCGTCCATTTCGAGGCGCATTCCCAGTTGAGGTGTGATCCCGCGTGACGTCAATCTTCTGATGGGGTATAGTTTGACTTTGTCAGGGTCGCGGTTCCCGAAGGCGGCCTCAGGGGGTATCTCAATTGCGGAGGGTTTGCTGATCTCGAACTCGGGCAGTTTTTCATCCAGTGCTTTTAGAACCCAGCCTTCGCCGA
>Ga0209427_10003187_pt1 | contig 19273 bp, 9 predicted proteins | sample DeeMarSWOR136_30_FD_187465 | JGI IMG/M metagenome (GOLD analysis project Ga0209427, IMG submission 187465) | Marine sediment microbial communities from White Oak River estuary, North Carolina - WOR-1-36_30 (SPAdes) (version 2) | ecosystem: Environmental > Aquatic > Marine > Intertidal zone >...
CAACATGTCGTGTTATTGCTTCAGAATCAAAAATATATGTAAATCCGTTCCATGAATAAATAAATGGGCAACTTGGTACATACGCTCCCTGAACCGGGTTATCTACTATTACTTTATCAATTGTGACATTGTCGGAATTGGTGAAATATATGTTATATCCGTCTTGACCACTAGCGGAATTACCGTTGTGGCTATAATTGCCACCTGTTATCTGGACGAAATCCGATGATGTAGCAAAAAAACCATATGTTCCAATGTTATCAATGACCTGTAAATTAGTGAAAATACTGTTTGGAGATGAAGCAAGATAAATACCATATTCTCCATTCTTCACTGTAAAATTATTCATACTAATATCACCAACATTTATATAAAAGACGTTTCCGGTCCCATTACCATCTACAATCACGTTCTCTCTGCTCTCACCAATTAAGTTTAGCACTTTATCAACATTTACGTGTTCAGAGTATGTTCCATTATAAACATAGATCGTGTCACCAGCAATAGCAGCAGTGATTGCAGCCTGAATTGTTGAATAGTTTCCCGTTCCTGAACCTCCGACATAAAGAATTCCTCTTGAAAGTGGTAGTACAGGATCAATAATCTGTTTTAAAACAGTGGTATCTTCTACAGAATCTAGCTCGACATTACTAATAATATCACTTATGGTAGTTACTCCTCTGTTTTTCATGTCAACAGGAGTTCCACTATTGGACGTTAATCCAATAGCCTCAATGTTTACAAGCACAGCCGCGCTTGGTAAGATAAAAGCCAAAGCGACAGCGAACGACACCATAGCCTTCCATATAATTTTTTGTTTCATGTTTTTTTCCACTCCTTCATATTTTTTTATTTTTTTTCTATAGGATAGTGATTAGACTTCCAATCTCAAGAAATTTCTTTTTAATCGATTTCCTCCCCCTGATCATATGCTTTCCCAATGCATACGACCGTATTTATTATTTTTGACTAAATTAAATAATTTAAGACAAATTAGACTAAATATAGAAAATTATAAATGGGTTTGCCTATTATTAGACATTTATGACTAATATAGCGAAGGAGGTGAAGAAGTATCTAGATAAAAGCCCCTGTATAAGGCGAAATCTGGATATTGGTCTTATAAACATTAGCTCTCTTGCTAGAAGAATAATAAAAGAACAAAATCTTGATACAACAGCAATGTTAGCAACGATTAGTGCGATAAGACGATATAAACTTGACTACCATAATCCCATTTTTGACAAGGCCATCGAAATCTTACAAATGAATTCCACAATAGCTACTAGAGGAAGGTTAGTAAGTATCTCCCTCTTTGAAGAATCGGAATTTCAAGAGTTGCTTACAGAAATTTCTTCTATTATTGACTGTAGAAATCTGGACGTATTTAGAATCGTTCAAACAGAAAAACGTTTAGTAATAATTGTTGAGGAAAAGAATCTTAATAAATTGAAGAGCTTTTTTCAAAACCATAAAAACAATAAAATATACAGAAATATAGCTGAGATTAAACTGGATGCAAATCCTATAGTTCAGAAAACGCCAGGAATTATAGCACTTTTATCAACTGAACTAGCGATAAGCGATATAAACATTGTAACCATGATGATTTTTAACACAGAAATTTTATTATACGTGGAAGAAAAAGACCTCATTAAAACACTTGACGTGCTTCATAAATTATGTTTAATTTTCTAATGGCAACTAGGAGCCCTCTATGGTCTAAAATTTCAGTGAAAACCCCTAGGGCTGGGTAGTAGGAAACAGTTTTGATAATGACGAGCAGTGGAATAATTCTTCTCATATCTCCGATATGGAGTTAGATCTAGAATTAGATATTATACAAGTGGAGCTTGTCACACTGCTGTTTACCATCGTAATCATAATAGGTTCAATTATTAGAGGGATACTCGTAGATAAATTGGGAAGAAACATCATATTCTATATCCTTGTGTTAAGTAGTATTTTCTATATAGTATTTAGTATTGCTTATTTTTATCAATTCGTGGGAATATTCCTGCAGCAACTCGTCAGACCGAGAGTAACGTGCTCTAGCTGCGCTAGGGGTGCTTTCTGATAAATAGTGACCATGGTGATGTCCGTGTCAGTTTGGATGATTGCTGCAATCACCAATGTAGCAGCAGTGATGTCTCAGGTGACCTGGGAGGTCAAAGTGATTTCGAGTTTATTTATTTTGTCAATTAATATTAAGTATATGATATTTTATACCATTTTGGAAGGAGGAAAAATTATGAAAAAAATATTATGTATATTTTTTTGTTTGCTACTTTTAATTGGCAGTTTCAGTAGCATAACATATGCAAGTGAACCTGAAAAAAAGATACAATTAACCCAAGAACAACTACAAAAAATTGATGACTATGTAAATAAAATAGAAAATTATGAGAAAAGAGAAAAAGTAAATGAAATTTTAAACGAAATAATTTCAGAGGACGGCGTAATTGATTTAGAAAAAGCAATGTCTCTTTCACTAGAATATTATAATTCGATAAGGCAAATAAGGGGTGCTGAGGCTTTTTGTACCGTATGTGCTGCATCATCTAATGAAACTTCCCCTATATTAGGAGGACAAACTTTTGGCACAAGCACCGTTTTTTCAGCACCTTTTATTAACTGCTTTTCATGGGGTGATGGAACCTTTGGACTTGATGATTGGGTACATGCATGTAACCGTTATTCTGGTTCAATTGGTACTTATGCTGCTGGGTTTATTGGAGGTGCTACTGCTGAAGCACAACAAAAAGTTACTTTTTATGTGGGTGAAACCAAAACCATTAGTGTTGACGCTAAAATTATTTACATCGGTGGTGGACAAACTGTTGGGATTGGCGCATTTGCTGGAACAGAAAAAACCTGGTGGAGAGATAATGTGTATGGTCGTGCCGATATCGATCCTTGGCTAGGTTGGGACGATGTAGTTTATTTAATCTGCGATTTTATTGAATTGTTTGGATATGGAGCGGCAGCCAATATTGCAGAAGCTATTCAAAAATTTAGTCTTATAATGGATATAGATGAGCTTCTTTATCAGTTATATGAATTAATTACTGCAGGTGACGCAGAGATTCATCATGCGACATTTACTTTTTCAGCCAGTCCAGGTTACCATACTATTTTAGCTGGGCTTCGAGCTTCCGCCTCTGGTTTTATAACAGGTACTGGGGTTGCTGTTGCAGCAGGTGCGGTTGAAAGTATAACAATTAATGGATATGCTCCACCAAATACACCAACTGTTAATGGACCAGGTTCAGGTACTGCAGGTCAAACCTATAGTTTTAGCGCTGTTAGCACAGATCCCAATGGAGATGATATAAAATATCAGTTTGATTGGGGAGATGGTAATATTGAGTGGACAGATTTTGAAGAATCCGGTATTCCTGTCTCGATATCTCATCAATATGAGTATGGTGGAATATACACAATAAAAGTTAAGGCAAAAGATAAAGATCTCCTAGAATCAAATTATGGGACTCATACAATAACTATAAGCAGTAATCATCCAAATATGCCGACAAATCCAATTCCAGAGAACGGGGCAACAAATATTGATATTAATACTGATTTAACATGGAATGGAGGGGGTGGATCTGACCCGGTTAAGTATAAAATCTTTTTCGGTACTAATCCAAATCCAGGGTTATACTATGATAATTACGGTCCGTTTCCCCCTGGTCAAACAACTATAACTTTTCCGTATTTACAAACGTTAGGATATAATACAAAGTATTACTGGAAGATTGTGGCATATAATGATATAATTTCAATTCCAGGTCCCGTATGGAATTTTACAACTATTCCGAATCCAAATCAACCTCCAAATATTCCAGAAACACCTAGCGGTCCATCGAGCGGATATACATGGATGAAATATAGTTACTCTACTGAAACAACCGATCCTAATGGAGACTGGGTGAAATATGGATGGGACTGGGGTGATGGTAGTCCAATTGAATGGCGCGGACCGTATACTTCTGGTACATTGGTATGGAACTCTCATACATGGTATGACCCAGGTACTTACAGTGTCCGTGTAAAAGCGGTAGATGATGAAGGAGCCGAGAGTGATTTTTCATCTTCAAATACAGTTACGATACAATGGAATCAAGCTCCCCATGATCCGATAATAACTGGTCCAAGTGTTGTGGATATTGATACTCCCGTTCAATTTATTTTTAGTGCAACCGATCCAAATAATTCACCGGTTAAATTTGGTATCGACTGGAAGTACTATAGTCATCATGGAGATCCTCATTATGATCAATGGACAGGTTATATCAATTCCGGAGATCCAATAACAGTTGAACATACTTTTGATGTTGGCGGACATTACGAAATCGTTGTTGTAGCTGAAGATAATGGAGGCGAAAGAAGTAATTATGTACGTTATATAATAACAGTTCTTGGGGGTAATGTCATTTTAGGAATACAAGATACTTGGACAAAACCTAACCGATTTACTCCTAATCAAGATGTTGATCTATATTATTCATGGGGAAATACTGGAAACAGAGATGGATATTCAGTTCCTATACTTAGAAGAATATATTTAGATGGAGATTTAATTTATTATCAACAATGGCCTGCACTGTGTTCTATTCTTGAAGCAGGTGAGATTCATACATTCAATAGTTCAACCATATGGCCAGATGATTATGATGTGCATGAAATAAAATATTACTGGAGTGGTGACATAGCCTATCTCAACAAGAGCGCGGTTGAAAATGATCCACCAGATAAACCCTCAACACCAGACGGTGAGACACATGGCGAATCAGGTGTAGAATATACGTACACAAGTTCAACAACCGATCCAAATGAACATCAACTGTACTACAAATGGGATTGGGGAGATGGAGAAGAAAGTGATTGGTTAGGCCCCTACGAATCTGGAGCAACGTGTGCAGCAACTCACAACTGGTCTGACGGCGGCTACAATATAAGGGTAAAGGCAAAAGATATTTATGATGCTGAAAGTGAGTGGTCTGATCCGTTACACATCACCATGCCATTCGGTTATGGATGTCCCCAAGGGACGCAAGTCACAATGGCTGGTAGCCAATCATGGCGTGTTAAGAATATCGAAAACATTCAAGCTGGAGATATCATCACTTCTTATGATTTCGAGAGACATCGTATTACTGCTGCCGTAGTTACTTCAATTCATTCGTATTCAGTCCAGGAATCTCAAACCTTTTATTCATTTAACAATGTACTAGAGGTTTCATCAAATTATTTCTTATACATAAATAACAACGAGTGGATTGAAGCTAGTGATATACATATCAGAGATTTTATGTTAAAAAACAATCCTGGTTCATCTGAGTGCTTTTTAAGCTTAATAACATCAATGAGAAGTTTGCACATTGATCAAAATACTCAAATATATCACTTGGAAATCGAACCCCTCATACATGATCAAAACGTAGCTGGTTATTTCGCTAATGGTATTCTCGTTGGAGGATACGCTGAATAATACAAAATAATTTTTTTCTTTCTTTTTTCTTTTAACTTTCAATAATTCATATAAAACTATGAGGATAATCAGAGATACTGTTTCTCCATTAATCCAGGGTAGAGGTATACCTTTTCATGGATCTTTGTCAGATTTGTGTTGACCGCTTCTCCGTAGATGACACTGAGCTGGTAGTGGTCGAGAAAGCTGGTATTGACGCAGTTGTCTTTTAAGAGGTTATTTTTCGTGTAAATCATCAACAAAAAAACTAGCTCGTTTTAGTTTCGATTGCTTGTAAATCAATATTGGATTATTTCTTAATTTTGTTAATTGTTGAAGTTTCTGAGTTATATCTTCCATTATTTTTCACCTCCGGTAAAAAAAATGATTAAGGGGAATTACCCCCTCCATTATACCTTCTTTAAAGAAGTATTTTTCACTCTTTATTGTGTGCTATTTTACTTCTTTACATTTGTTGCTCTTGGTCCTCGTTCTGAGGCTTCAATCTGATATTCAACTTGGTCTCCTTCAGAGAGATTTGTCCCCGTTGGTATCGATGTTCTATGGACAAACGTCTCTTTTCCATCTTCACCGGTTATGAATCCAAATCCTTTCATATCATTGTAGAATTTTATTGTTCCTTTCATTTTATTTATCACCGCCTCCGATTTTTACATCTGGGCTTGTAAAAGAACGAAAATAAAAAAGATTGCAAATGTTCGTAGAAACGAAAATGTGTAACTCTTCTTTCTCTTTCTTTCTAAGACCAATAATACCTTCTCCCTTAAATAGATATCCCTTGTTGTGGTTGTAGAGGTCGAAACTTCTTGTGTTAGCAGTATTGAATTTTTTTTTCATTCCTGTGACATTGAGGTTATCGTGGGCATCGAAATGGTTTTTCTGCAACGTTACCTTAAATAAAAGATTCAGGCTTCTATTTTTTTTTGTTTGTTTTTTTTTTGGGGGGGGTGTTGTATGTAACTATTCATGTCGCACTATTCATGTCGCACTGGTGGAATGATCCACAGATTCCGGTAGCGAAGGGATATCCCTGGAGAAAGAGTTGGGACGTTCCATTGAGCTTCTTTCTACCCCCTCCTTTCATCGTTTCATGTAGATTCTTCTCTGTGAAATCTATTTAATTATAATAATAAGGTAATAATAAGGGGATTCAGCTGCGTCAAGCGACCCAGTGCAAAACAATATAAAGGGCGCAGACCAATATCCGTATGTATAAAAGAATGGAGATAGAAGTTTCATATTTTTATCACTTAAACCTATGAGATTTTTTGTTTTTGTTCTTTCTGTAGGGTTTTCCTATTGTAGGCTTTAGGAAAAAAATCAGCATAAGGAATTATTCAACGAGTCGACCTAGGTAGGAATATATGGGGGGTTGAATTCACGTGGTGAAAAAAAATAAACAAAAAATAGAAGAAATTCTTTGTTGCCCTGAATGTAAGAGTGAGCAGCTAAGTAAGGATTACTCTCGAGCGGAGTTAGTGTGCTCAAGGTGCGGACTTGTTATCGATGAAGAGATTATTGACCATGGTCCAGAGTGGCGTGCGTTTGATAGTGAACAGCGGGAGAAACGATCTCGCATTGGATCTCCAATGACATACACTATCCATGATAAAGGACTGAGTACTACGATAGGATGGACAAACAGGGATGCGTATGGGAAGTCTATTCCGGCAAAAAATCGGGCGCAATTGTATCGTCTACGAAAATGGCAAAGGCGTGTCCGTATCAGTGATGCAACTGAGCATAACTTAGCCCTTGCTCTTTCAGGGATTGACAGACTTGCATCCGCGATGGGTCTCCCAAGAACAGTGAGGGAAACCGCAGCAGTCATTTATCGGAAGGCAGCACTAAAAAAATTAACACGAGGACGAAGCATTCAAGGAGTGACCGCTGCGTCGCTGTATGCGGCCTGCCGGCAATGTCATGTCCCCCGGACGCTTGATGAAATAAGCATCGTTGCACAGATGTCGCGAAAGGAGATTGGGAGGAACTTTCGATATGTTTCCCGTGAACTTGAATTAAAATTATTGCCGACTGCACCAAGAGATTATGTCTCACGATTCTGCAGTGGATTAAAATTAAGCAACGATGTCCAAATAAAAACGTTAGAGATACTTAGACATGCAGCAAATCAAGAACTCATGAGCGGTCGCGGTCCGACAGGTCTTGCTGCTGCATCGTTATACATCTCGTCAGTCCTATGTGGGGAACAGCGGACACAGCGTGAGGTGGCACAGATCGCTGGGGTCACTGAGGTCACGATTCGAAATCGATACAAGGAACTCATACAAAAACTAGATATTCGTTTCATGATATAATTTTTTTCTTACAGAACCCTTGATCCCCCCATCCATTCCTGTTATTATGACATCTGATGGGATACTAAATCTCCATTTTTCTTTTTTAAATATCTTGTAATGATGTTGACGTCGACTTCTCTGGTAAAGTTTTAAATATCCCAAGAGAGTTTATTTTTATAAGGGAAGGAAAAAATGATGAAGAACCATCTCATTTCATTGATTATTCTATTGATGTTGACGTCGACTTCTCTAGTGGGGGCATCAAGTCAAAAAACCATTGATACTGATACATCAGAGGTTCCATCTGATGGTGATTTAATATTGCCTTGGTGGAATCGTTGGCCCGATCTACCTGGAAGATATGAACCAATGTTTGAAGTCTATGATATTACTGACTTTGGGCATTCTGCATGGGGGGTGACATCTGCTGATTTTAATAAAGATGGTGAATTGGATTTTGCTATCGCTTATTCTCCTGACTTACTTACGTCATCAAGAATTAACATATCTTATAACAATGGTGAAATGGGTTTTACTCAGAAGGAGGTGTTTGACACAGATCGTATTAACGATTTAGATTCTGGTGATTATGATAATGATGGAGATATTGATCTAATGTTTACCCAAAGTGATTATTGGGGTGACTATTCAGGTTTTGTATATCTTCTTTTAAATGATGGAAACAATAATTTTACTAATCAAATTAGAGTTGCTCATAACTCACCCATAGATGAAAGAAAGCGGATTAATCCTCAGATTACTTCCGACGATTTTGATAATGATAGTGATATAGATTTTTTAATAGGTGATCAAAGTGGTTTGGTAACATTTTTCAAAAATGATGGGACTGGAAACTTTTCTAAAGAAGGGGAATATGATTTTGGCAAGGAATTTAGTTGGGGTATTTCCTCTGCTGATTTTGATAATGATGGTGGCATAGATTTCATTGTAACCCAAAGTTACAATTCTATTGGTTATATCTGTTTAGTATGGAATGATGGTACATCAAGTTGCTTTAATCAATCTAATTATGTTAAAATCGTTGATCTCCCATTAAATCCAACGTTTTTTGTTGGAAGCTTTATGCATGGTTATGGATGTTTGCAATGTATTGATTATAACAATGATGGGAGTATGGATTTCATTTTTGCTGATGGTCCTGCTGTTTATCTTGTTATGCAAAAAAGCATTGGAGTTTTTGATTATTTTCATATAATGCGTCTTCCTGCTCCAGCTGATGATGAAGAAGAAGGATGGTTTATTGATGATTTAAGAGAGGGGGGAATTACCACTGGTGATTTCAACAATGATAACTTAGATGATCTGATAATAGGTGGGGATCAAGGATTTGCTAGAATATGTTATAATAATCTTGTTTTGGTTGATATTGTCAATCCAGATCGAATGGGGGTTAGTGTTTTTAATAAGTTTACATCAGTGGATATTTTGATTTATTCCTTTATGAAGCATGGGACATCCATTGCAATAGGAGCTTTAACAATTGAAGTAAAAACCTTGGAGTCTCTTCAAAAAGTCGAGTTCTATCTTGGAAATAAGCTAATGTTTACAGATGACTCGGAACCTTATGAATGGAACTGGAGTAGTATTTCTTTGGGACGGCGCAAGGTAAAAGCTGTTGGTTACAATATTGAAGGAGATCAGGTTGGCTTTGATGATACAATAGTCTGGAAATTCCTTTAATAACCACTGATTTTCCACCACAAAATTGGCACCTCTCATCTTTACAGAACCGATAGATTAATTTTTTAAAGGAAAAGCTGTGGTTTTAGTTTTTTCCCCAAGTATCCCGATGAGTTTGACCAATTATAAAATAAACAATCCCTATAATAAAAATTGGAGATGTAGTGATAAATGAATAATCCATCAGTGAAGATATAATCATGGAGCAAAGACCTATGATGGTGAACGCTATTCCCATAATATAAAAAGCATGGTAGTTCGGTTCTTTGTATATATCGTCTTTTTGTTTTTTCCAAACCAATATTATCGTAAGTATTCCCACGATTATTGCTATGACGAATATTGCTACTGAAATCAATAACCAATCATTCATTTTCTTACCTATCATAAAAAAAGTGTGTGAGATATTTAAAATTTCTTAGCAGAAATTTGTACAACATCATACCGAGAAGGTGTTTTCCCAACAATTTTTTATAGAACTTTTTACACTCCTTCATAATGACGACAAGAAAATGAGAAAAATTGATTGATTTTCTTGGTAGATTTTTGCATTCGGAAGTACTGTAGGTTTATCACAAATTGCCGAAAAAACACAATAATCCGGGAAAAAATGCCCTGAGGAAACAGTAAATTGTTTATTATATTAAGCCGTGTCACTTCCTCCCCACCAACCCTATTTTGTGATTTTTATTGGTTCCAAACATTTAAATGAAAAAACTTCATATCAATTTCCAACCCGAATTATTTGGAGGTTAAAGGTACAGGCAGAATCGTATGGTAAAGAAAGGATTAGTTTATGGAATAATATTGTTATTTTCTGGAACTAGTATCGTACCAAATATTAGTAGTAAAACTGAAAAACCACTTGAAGAAGGACTTATTGGTTATTAGAACCCTGACGAAGGATCTAATGCTATCGTTCATGATATATTTGGTGGAGGAAATGTAAATGAGAAATAAATTTATTAAATTCATTACATTTGTCACAATAATACTTTTATTTTTAGGAACAAGCCATTCATTGAATATAGATTCTGAGTTTTTAGAAAATAATATCATTAAAACAGAAACAACAAACTCTGTTACAGATTATATCAGAAATATTTCAGATTTAAACCTTTTTCAAGAATCGTTTATTAAAAAACAGAAATCCAACGGTTATAGCTATATTGATATGGATTCTGATTTTCGAATGGAGGGTCACGTTATGCAGTATAATAGTGGTGATTGGGTTTCTTTTAATGTTACTTTCCCTGAACATCCAAGAGTTGTTGCTTCTGGCCAAAAAAATAATGTTCCTGTAATTGTCAGCCCTATGAGTATTACATCATCCGGTTTTTTTATCATAATTATAGACCATGCTGGGAATACAGTGAATGATGCTTGGATTAGCTGGATAGCAACCTACCCAACTGAACTTACAAGACCTGATGGTTTTAGATTAGAAGGTCATGTTTTGCAGTATGTTAATGGTGATTACGTTTCTTTTAATGTTACTTTCCCTGAGCCTCCAAGAGTTGTAGCTTCCGGCGAAATGGGTAGTCTTCCTGTAATTGTTAGCCCTATGAGTATTACAACCTCTGGTTTTAATATCAGAATTTATAATTTTGCAGGCAGTCCAGTGAATTATAATTCTTGGATTAGCTGGTTTGCAACCTACCCAACTGAATATGTTGAAGGTTCTACTATAGTTCCTCCAACCGTTACATCCAATGCTGCATCAAATGTTTCAAATACAACAGCAACGTTGAATGGTAACTTAGATAATATGGGTGGAGCCACATCTTGCACAGTTTGGTTCCAATGGGGTTTGACCACAAGCTACGGACAAGAAACCATCCACCAAACAAAAACATCAACAGGATTGTTTTCCGCAGGCCTCACTGGTCTTACACCAGAAATGACCTATCATTTCCGGGCGGTAGCATCAAACAGCGCTGGAACAAGCTATGGAGCTGATCAAACATTTACCACCCATTCAAATAATCAAAATCCTATTGCTGATTTTCGATGGGAACCGACCAATCCATATGCAGATGAATCGACAACATTTATTTCAACGAGTACCGATCCCAATAATGACATTATAGAATGGACCTGGTTAATTCAAGATTATGGAAAAATTTTTTGGATGTATGGGCCTTGGTTGTATAGTTTATCTGGTGAAACAATAAATTATGTTTTTAAAGAACCAGGGCTACATTTAGTCTGTCTTATAGTGCGAGATAGTGAGGGACACACAGCTAGTGTGGTCAAATATGTCGATGTTCTGGGTTATAAAAAATGTGCGCTTATTATACAAGCATATATCGATGATTTTGGCTATGATGATGTTAAAGGAACACTCTTAAGTCATGGATGGGATAGTGATAACATCATCAACATAGCAGCGCAACAGATAAGCACAGATACTATTGAAACGAAATTCCATAATTTAGAGAGCATGGCTAATATAGGTGATAAGGTACTAGTCTGGCTTTCAAGCCATGGCGGTGTTATACTTGATTATTATTATTATTTAAAATTCTCAGATTGGTGGCCACAACATGAATCCTATGGGAATATAAACAATTTGCTACATTTATTACCTTTTGGTACGCAAAAAAGTATTGTTATTGATGCATGTCACAGTGGAGGTGGTATGTCTGCGCTTACAGAAGATTTACGGGTCGTCCTTTGTTCATGTAAAGGAGATGAAACCTGTGGTGGTGGATTTGCTGACATAGTGTTGGAAGGATATAATGGACCAGCTGATAAAAATCATAACGGCATGGTTTCAACTGAAGAAACTTATGCGTATGCTATGTCATATCCAGGGGTATATTGGAATGTACATCCACAAAAAGGTGATTTCTACCCATCGATTAGTAACCCCACTCTTGAATTGGATCTTGTAAGCACCAATCAAGTTGATCAAAATGGTCAGGGTATTACTTCTGGTAGTGGTGGTTCCAAACATATTAATAATTCTAAGCAAACAGAAATTGTTCATCTAGATTCAACACTTACAGATACAATATTTAGTCTTTGTTGGTCTAATGGAAGCTTTAATTTTACATTACAAAAACCCGATGGTAGCATTATCGATCCAGAGAATGCAACTGCTGATCCCAACATTGTATACGTCAATGCATCAACCTTTACCGCATATCAGATTCTTACCCCCATGCCTGGAGAATGGCATCTTATTTTTGATACTCCATCGGAAGACGAATTAATTACCTATCAAGTTTCAGGTTCGACAGACATTACGATCAATATGTCTTTGGATAAAAAAGAATTTTATAAAGAGGAGGACATTAAAATCGACGTGAATCTTTCATTCGGCGGCGAACCATTAGATGGAGCTTCGGTTCTAACACATATATCGAAACCAGATGGATATTCAGAACAACTTTCGCTTTATGATGACGGAGTCCATGAGGACGGGGCTGCGAATGATGGCTGGTACGCGAACAGTTACACTAATGCGGATATCAATGGATCATATCAATTCATGACAAAGGCAACAGGAACAATCGATAGTGAACCATTTAGTAGAGAATCTAGTAGTCAATCTGCGTATCTAATGTATCTATCGCCATTTGCGAATGCGAGTGGACCGTATATCGGTGATGTTAATCAAGCTATTCAATTCGATGGTTCGAGCAGTTATGATAATGATGGGACTATAGCTTCCTATTTATGGGATTTTGGTGATGGTGAGAATGGAACAGGAATCACTCCACAACATATCTATCCCAATAAAGGTGTCTACAATGTGACGTTAACAGTAACTGATAATGATGAATTAACAAATCACGCTGGAACATTTGTATATGTTGGGGTTCCTTATGTAGAATTTATTTATCCAAAACCGGAAGATTCTATCAGTGGAATAATCCATATAAAATGGTATGCTGTAAATTCTACTGGTAACAATGATTTGGATATTTCTATTTTTTATAGCATGGATTTAGGACAAACATGGAATCCGATAGCTGAACATATAGAAAATACTGGTGTTTTCGATTTTAATACCTCAATTGTACCTGAAGGGACATATGTTTTAAAAATTGATGCAATTGATAACGTCGATGAAAAAGGAACGGGGTATAGCGGATTTGTTACTATTTCTCAAGCCCCAACTAATCCATTGAAACCATCTGGTCCTTGTATGATTCTATCAGGAAATGAATATACTTTTTCAACTTCAGCAACTGATCCTGAAGGTGGACCTCTTTATTATTTATGGGATTGGGGTGATGGTACAACAAGTGAATGGTTAGGTCCAATAGACTCAGGAGAGACAATTGAAGCAAAACATATATGGTTTATATCCAACCAATCCAACACAACTCGAATAGAAATTAAAGTGATCGCTAAAGATATAGCATGGATCATGAGTAACTTCTCAGAGTCATTAACCGTGGAAATTATTAACGCAAGTATGCTAAAAACAAAATTGTTTTTAGGGCTGATTACCAATACGACCATCGATAAAGATTTTACTTGTTTCAATGTACGTTTACTCTTATCATTAAGTCTCAACCCGCTTAATATTCTATTCTATAACTCTGGAGAAAGGTTGATTGTTTCTAATTATTATCAAGGAATATTGACATCAGACTTTATTGTCGGATTGTTTGAGAGTACGGAGAGTTTTGAATCACTTTCATCGACAATTGGTCCATTCCGTGAACGCATCTTTAATCGCCTCTATTCAAATATCCAGAGTTAGTAAACATCCCTCTTCTTTTTTTCTTTTATTTTTTGTCTTGGGAACCGTGTCACTGCTTATTGTTTAGAAACCATAACAATCAGAAAATAAAAGCATATTTCTTATTCCCCACATGTGAATTTAAAATGATAAACAATTAGTGATGGAGGTTATAAAAATCAATTGTTTTTTATGTTACTATTGTTGCGTTTTTTTATAAAAGAAAATCTTTATAAGCTGATATGCACTCTTATATTTTAAATAAAATATTTATCTACGGAGGCGATAAAAAACTAATTAAATTGTTGGAATTTTTTATGTGTATGTTTTGAATAACGTATTTTGGGAGGAGGAATAAAATTTTACAAAATAATTTAGAGACGATAGAATTTTTTTCTTTTTATTTACTCCTTTTTTATACTTCTATGATTTTACTGTCTCCGACTCTCAAAACAATAGAAAAGAAAATAGAAATTGTAGGAGGAAGAAAAAATGCGAAATAGTTTATGGAGGAAAGAAGTAATTATTATAACCATACTCTTGCTTTTTGGAACCAGTTATGCGCCAACTATATTTGGAAATATTAACATCTTAGGGAAAAACAATGGCGCCTCTAATGATAGAAATGTTGTTACTGAAAATATAGCATTGAATAGCAAGGGCGATCTCGTTCTTGATTTATCATTCGAGGAGCCTATAATAGAAAAAATCACACTACTTAATCACACTTATGACAGAGTGAGACTACCGGACCTGCCAAATACAGATACTCCTAATGAACCAAATCTACCGATAAAACCGTTACAAATCCTATTACCACAAGATTATACCGTTGAATTCATCGACATAACAGTTGAAGGTAAAACTTACATCGGTGATGGATTTGACATAGAACTCGGAGAAGAACCGATTTCATTCTCTGATGATTTCATTCAAGACTCTCCTCGTCCCCCTGATACCTATAATGATTATCGACCAGAACCTCCCTCCTCGTACGACTCTGGTCAATCTTATCCATTAGATGACGAAGGGAAATCACAATTTGATACCTCAAAGCCTTTTCCAACAAACCACTATACGACAGTTGGAACTTATAATTTTCGTGGATACTCCATTCTGATTCTGACGCTATTTCCACTCCATTATACTCAAGACACTGGGGAGATCTACTACTATAAACATTGCACGTTGACAATTCAAACTAAATTTGATACCCAATCCCAATCTCTCTTTCGGGGATTACCGAGAGATGCAGAAGAAGTGAAACATAAAGTGATGAACCCAGAAATAATTCACACTTATACGACAGTACCAAAACAGCAAAAGAGATCAACACTTGTTGACCCTGCTGACTCATATCAATATGTTATTATCACCTCAGAAATATTTTCAACCATCTATGGACCTTACTCGTTTCAGAATTTGATTGACCTGAAAACGCGGAAAGGCATCAATGCAACGTTGGTCAACATTGAGGATATCACAGTTGAGTCTGCGTATTGGAACACCACACACCCCTTATTTAATGACACCCAGGCGCAGATACGGAATTTCATTACCGATGCCTACCTGAACTGGGAGACAGACTATATCTTATTTGGTGGCGATGCAGATGCGTATTATTATAATTATTATGGTAAGGGTGAGTGCATCATCCCGTATCGGGGACTGATTGCTTCTAGCATGGTTTTTGATGAGTGGATGCCATCGGATGTGTATTATAGTTGTCTTGATGGTACTTTTAATGCAGATGAAGATAGTGCGTGGGGGGAACCGACGGATGGACCCAATGGAACCGATGTGGATTTATTTTCTGAAGTATACGTGGGGAGAGCATCGGTGGATTCCATCCAGGAAGTATCAAATTTCGTCTGGAAAACCATCATGTATGAATATTCATCAGATCCATATCTTAATCAAGTGTTGATGGTCGGTGAAGATTGGGCTGGAACCGGTTCCGGCGCTCGTGTTAAAAATCAAGTCATCGATGGAAATGAAAGCGGATTTATTACTGTCGGTATTCCAAGTGATATTTATAATATCAGCACGTTATACGATCCTGATTGGCCCAATGGTACTGTACCAGTGTTGATCAACAGGATTAACAACGGAGTCCACATCATTAACCATATTGGGCATTCATATGTTTTTGGTAATATGCGATTGTTTCCTAGCGACGTAGAGAATTTCATCAACGATCACTATTGTTTCATCTATTCGATAGGGTGCGAACCTGGTGCTTTTCACCATGATGACTGTATGGCTGAGGCGTATACAACTACCCCACATGGTGCGTTTGCTACCATTCACGCCACCTGCACCATTGGTGGTGGTAACACATATGATCGGGAGTTCTTCGATGCGATCTACGGGGAAAACATCACTGAACTAGGTCGGGCAAATTCAGATTCGAAGGAAGATCAATTAAGTGCAGATCGTGTTCAATTCTATGCGCTTACCTTATTCGGAGATCCAGAGATTTCTTTAAAAAAACCACTTTCTCCAGCTCATGATGTCTCGATCACAGATCTAACAGCACCATTGTATGTAGCACAAAATGAGACATTTTTAATAAATGCTACTATCATTAATTTTGGGGAAAATAACGAAACAAATGTTCTGGTTAATTTAACTGAAAATGATACCGTAGTGGATAATATAACAATTAGTGTCCTTTTAGCCAGAAATAGTACAACAGTACATTTTAATTATTCCCTGCCTTATGGTATTCAAAAGATTGGCATCGAGATTCAACCGATTTCTCAAGAAAATATCACCCTAAATAATATCTTATGGAGAACAATATTTTGTGGTCCTGATGTTGCGATAACAGACGTCTCTTTCCCAACACTTTATATCAATAATACCATCGATATCGGTGTAACAGTGAAGAATAACGGGAAGTATAATCTCAGTGATGTGAATCTTTCTCTAAAAATTGATGACAATCTGATTGATAATACTACGATTTCAACGTTGGTGAGTGGCCAAGCTATCTACCAGACTCTTGAATGGATTCCAACTACGAGTAAATGGTGTACCCTTTCCGTTAATGTCGTTCCTGTAACAAATGAAAGTTATACACTGATTTCAAATAATTATTTTAATGCCACGGTGCACCCGGTGAATTATATGGTTTTTGTTGATGATGATGGAAACAAAGATTTCACAACAATAAATGATGCGATCCGATGGGTCGGGTATGGCGATTCCATTTTTGTGTATAATGGAACGTATCATGAAAATGTATGGATTTATAAAACCATTAATTTAATTGGTGAAGATAAAGAGCATACTATTATTGATGGAGGCGGTATGAAAACTATTTATATCAATGAATACGGGGTGAACATCAGCGGGTTTACTATACAAAACGGTAAATACGGGATTCACGTCTATGGTTATGTTTATAATAGCATGTGGTGGTATGGTCATCACCACACTATTATGGATAATATCTTTTCGAATAACTCTTATGGCATATATCTTGAATGCTCAACAGATAATACAATCACGGATAACAATTTTAGCTCAAAAAGTTATGGTATCTACCTTTACAGCTCATGGTGGCCTTGTGATAATAATATCATCCTGGGTAACAATATCTCTTCAGGAGATTGTGGTATAGGGTTATCCATTAGAGCAGCTGGATTGTATTGTCATTGTTCCAACAACATCATCACAGGTAACAACTTCTCAACCATGATCAATTATGGAATATGCCTCACTGGCTGTGACAACAATATTATCACGGACAATACCATTTCAAATGCAAACAATCATGGCTATGGCATATATCATCATTATGGCCACGGCAACAACATAACGGGTAACACCATTTCAAACGCAGACTATGGTATACACCTAACAGCTTCTTCTAACAACAACTCTATCATAGGTAACACCTTCTCGAATAACAATCGAGGAATGAACATTTATTCATCCAGTAACAATAGTATATATCATAATAACTTCATCAATAACAATTACAATGCTAACGATAATTCTCTTCCATTAAATATATGGGACAACGGCTACCCCTCTGGTGGGAACTACTGGGATGACTACACGGGTAGTGATATTAATGGGGATCATATCGGTGACAGCTCATATAATATTCCTGGAGGGAGCAATAAAGATCATTATCCATTAATGGGAACATATGGCAGACCACATGCACATTTCACGTATATACAACAAGGAATGAATACGACGTTTAACGCCTCTTCTTCCTATGATTATGACAGAACAATCGTTTCGTATAACTGGGAGTTCGGTGATGGCTCCAACGACTCCGGATGTGTTGTCTCCCATACCTATCTAACAACTGGTTCTTTCCTGGTTGTATTAACTGTTATTGATAACGAAGAAAAACAAAATAGCACCTCTAAAATAATTTTAATCAACTCTCCTCCATTCTTCAGCTCTCCAAATCCAGCCAATAATTCAACTAACAATCCTATTAACTTTATCTGGAGCATTCCAATCAATGATCCTGAAGGAGACTTATTCTCTTGGACTATCCAGTGTAGCAACGGACAAAGTAACAGTGGTTCTAGTACGACAAATGGCACGAAATCTCTTCCTGTTACAGGTCTTGCGTATTCAACCACGTATATGGTGTGGGTAAACGCTACTGATCCGATGGGGAGTGGATTGTATACTAGGAGATGGTACAGTTTTACCACAAAAGCCAGTCTACCCCCAGTCTTCGGATCACCGACCCCGACAAACTGTTCGACAAGTAATCCTGTAAGATTCACCTGGGGCATTCCAATCAATGATCCTGAAGGAGATCAGTTTTCATGGACAATTCACTGCAGCAACGGACAGACAAATAGCGGAACTGGTTCGTCAAATGGAACAAAGATTCTTACACTCACGGGGCTAACATACTTAACCACGTATACCGTCTGGGTGAATGCTACTGATCCCATTGGAAGCGGCTTTTACACTAGAAGATGGTACACTTTTACCACGAAAACCAGTCTCCCGCCTGTTTTTGGAACACCTTCTCCAACAAACGGTTCAACCAACCAACCCGTAAGCTTCACCTGGAGCATACCAATAAGTGATCCA
>Ga0209427_10003188_pt1 | contig 19268 bp, 13 predicted proteins | sample DeeMarSWOR136_30_FD_187465 | JGI IMG/M metagenome (GOLD analysis project Ga0209427, IMG submission 187465) | Marine sediment microbial communities from White Oak River estuary, North Carolina - WOR-1-36_30 (SPAdes) (version 2) | ecosystem: Environmental > Aquatic > Marine > Intertidal zone >...
CCCCACTATGAGGGCCTTGTCCTCCTTGTTCCTCGCCCAGTCGTGTAAGTGGGCTAGCTCCCGGAGTGCCCCGCTAAGGGACCTCCCCATGCAGACCGTGGCGTTGCCAGCGGTAACTCCTCCCTTTAAGACGTCGTCGATCCAGATGTCCTCTCCTACACCCTCGGTGAAGGCAACGAGGCTGGAGTCGATGACGAAGCTCTCCCGGTGTAAGGCGAGGGCGTGCTCCACCTCGTCCTTGCTCAGGTCAAGATAGCTCCTATTCAATTCCATCAATGAAACAGGTATGGTCGCACCTTAAAGAAGTAACTTGAGTGAAGCCCTGTGTGCATAGCCTGATGTATGTACGATACGCCTTGAAAATAGCTTTTGGAAAAAGTTGCCATCGTCGTTCACGGTTGAGAGTTCCTTGTGAGCGGATCCCCCTTGTTGTTAATCATTAATGTTCTCAGTGGTCATCGAATAGGATGAATTTAGAAATCCTTGGGGGACTCGTACTCATGGTTATATCGATTGTCTCATAGTACTTTTTTATAGGAGTCTCAATGTGTATCAGGCATTTTATGAGCCAGTTCATATCCTCCGTGTAAATATCTCGGTCAAGAAGAGCATTCTTTGTCTTGGGGACTGTTAGTGTGGCGTTCAATATTTTTTCTTTATTGGGTGTGAGAATATCGTGGATAAACTTGGTCTCCGCGCATATTAACTCATCACTCCCATCAACACTTAAAAATATTTGATAGTAAATATATTCGAGTGTGACGCGAGAATATAAAGTCGGGTTTAAAACTGAGAACGTTATTTTTATGGTTATCACATCATCGACGGGTTCAACCTCCATGGATACGATCGTGAGATGAATGTTTCTGGTCGATTTTATCGTCCCGACGTAGTTGATTACCTCCAGTAGAAAAAACCCAGACGATATAGTGACCGTCAAGATAAATAAGAAGGTCATCAATCTCGGATGTTTTTGACTTATACCCATCGGCTATCAATGTTAAGACATGAATATAACCTTACTACCTGGAAGCTAACGAGAAAAAAGCTCAGGATTTTAGGATGGGTATGCACGACGCCGCCCATGATGAATGGAACAAAGGAATACCTCGAGGAATTTGTACCACTCAAAATTTATAATGGGAATAAATCAATACAATAAAGCGAGTTAAAGGAGAGCACTCGACTGAACTTCAATATCAAACATGTTCTGGTCATTCTTGCTTGGTCGCTTGTACAGGGGGAGGTAGGGTACCTGATTCTGATGAGGCCTCGTAGCCCTGTATGGTTCCTGATCATACTCATCATATCCACGCAGGCATCCCTGTTCTTCGACGGGTTTGAACAAACGATTCGACTCTGGGTGTTTTCGACTATTCTCACCCTCGTTTTAATATTAGTACTCCTTCCTATACCAACTTATTTAGGAGCATTACCAATCGACATAGCTCCATTGATAATTGGTTCCAATATTTCACGCGTTCTAGTAAGTGTGTTGATAATATTTGCTCCCATAGGATTCACTGGTTGTTTCATAGGACAGATATTGAGAAACTTGACTCTATAAAATGAAAAAAAACAGATATTCTAAGTATTTATATTATTGCAGAATATTGCGTAATAACTAAGCTTATAAAGATTTCAGTAATAGTAGTTGGAAAAATATGTCTGAGAAAGTGAAGAAAGTTTTAATCTCTATCGACATGGAAGGGATAAGCAGCATCGTTGGCGGAGGCATGACTGGGGGCAACCCAAGGGAATACGAGTATGGTAGGAAGCTCATGGTTGGAGACCTCAACGCAGCGATCGAGGGAGCAGTTGATGTAGGGGTGGAGGAGATACTTGTCTCCGACGCCCATGGAAGTATGATTAACGTCCTCCCTGAAGAAGTGCACGAGTCCGCCTACCTGATCCGAGGTAGACCAAAACCCAATTTAATGATGACTGGCATCGACGACAACATCGATGCTGCTATGTATATCGGTTACCACGCGATGAAAGGTACATTAAACGGCGTCTCCGCGCACACCATTTCAGGAGGGACCGTTGACGGTATATTCATCAATGGACGTGAAACAGGTGAGTTCGGCCTTAGCTCCGCCCTTGCGGGATGGTATAACGTACCCTCCGTCTTCATAGCAGGCGACGCTGCCGTTGCCGCCGAGGCCAAGGAATTTGTACCAAACATAGAGACAGCCATCCTTAAATGGGGAGTAGGTAGGGGTGCCGCAAAGTGTCTACACCCCAACAAAGCGAGGTCTCTGATCAAGAGTACCGTAGCTGAAACATTGAAAGACATTAGATACATAAAGCCCTACGTAGTTGCAGAACCAGTGGAAGTAAAGCTGAGGTTTGTAAGCTCTGACATGGCCGACTCGGCTGCCATCCTCCCCTACGTTGATAGGCTGGATGGTAGGACGATCAAGGCAACCTTTGATAACTATAATGTGGCTACGAGGGGCCTCCTTGCGGCCATAAATCTTGGAAGCATGGCAACCCTAAGGAGAATGCTAGCAACACGCCGATGAATATTTTCACCTACCTTTTTTTAATAAATTCCTTTTAAAAAAAAGGAAAAAAAATTATTTTAATATATTTAATTCGATTTTTAATGAAAACAATGCTGTTTTCAGGTTTTAATATCTCAATAGTTTTTTAAATAGAGAGGGTAAACACCTAAGGAGTAAAAATGGTAAAGAAACTGAGAACCATAGGACTATTAGCTACAATACTATTGTTGATGGTTCCAAGCTTTGGAATTACGGTGAATGCTGAGCAAAAGTATGAATACGGCGGAGAGTACAAAATGGCTGGCACAGAGGACCACCAGATACTACCCATAACAAACACGGCGAACTATAACCTGCGTATTTTTGCTTTGATGTACGATCGTCTGGTTATTACAGACCAGAACTGGCAGCCAGTACCTTGGCTCGCCGAGAGTTGGGAATTTTCTGAAGACGGTCTATCTGTAACGTTTCATTTGGTTCAGAACGCCACATTCCATGATGGCGATCCCGTTACTTCAGAGGATGTCAAGTTCACTTACGACTATTCTCTGGAGCATAAGACGCCCTATGTCATCAATCCAGACGGTGATGCAATAGATCACATCACGACCCCTGACCCATACACTGTAGTATTCCATCTGTCTCGACCTGCAGGCACAAGTTTTGTCGAGAGGCTCTGTACACGCGTCTTCATCGTTAAGAAGTCTGAGTGGGAAGGTGTGGAGGATCCCTTCACATACTACCCTGGTGTAGGAACGGGTCTCACGGGTTCTGGTCCTTTCAAGTTTGTTAAGCAAGAGTCAGGACAATACCTTGAACTGGAGGCAAATGAGGACTATTGGAAGGGTAGGCCCTACATCGACAAGTACTTCTCTATAGTCATTCCGCAGCACGACATGCAGCTCATGGCTTTCCAGACGGGCGAACTAGACGCAGTAGCACTAAACCCCACCGACGTAGCAAAGGTATTAGGTCTACCTGGTAAGAAGGTATTCAAGACCGAAGCCCCTGGTTTCCGGGAGGTCTCATTCAACAACCGCAGACCTCCGTTCAACGATGTCAACCTACGACGTGCCTTGAGCTACTGCATAGACAGGGATTTTTTAATTGAAACCGTCTACCTAGGATTCGCCTATCCGAACCTCCGCCATCTGCAACCACCGTACGGTGACTGGGTAAATCCGGATATCCCTGTCTACCTATACAACATCACTAAAGCAAGTGAACTACTTGACGAGGCGGGTTACATAGACCAAGATGACGACGGCTGGAGAGACTATCCGGATGGTAGTCCTCTAGACTTAACAATGTGCGTGAGCACATCAGATATCTACGTGAGAATGGCTGAAGTTGTAACCGAAAGCATGCAAGAGGTCGGGATAAATATCGAGTTGGAGGCTGGATCTGGCCCGGCTTTCTGGAATAAAGTAAGACTCGAATTTGACTATGACTGCTATCTAGGTGGTTGGACTCCCGACTCCTCATGGCCTGGTGAGATGCTCAGCTGGTATACAACTCCCATGGCCGAACCGGGCGGTCTCAATAGAAGAGGATTCAGTAACTCAACTTACGACGCATTGGACCTCCAAGCAGCGGCGGAGCAAGATCCTGAAAAGTTGAAGGAGATCCTCTACGAAATGCAGATGATTCTAGCCGAGCAATGTCCAAACGCGCTTGTCATCAGGAATCATGGTCTTATGGCGGTCAACGTAGAAAAATGGGAGGGATATGAAAACGCCCTTCCATTCGGACCTCTTTCTTACCTCGACGAGATAGGATTCATGAAACTGCATCTAAAGGGAGCTATCGCGGCGACACAGACGCAGTTAAGTCTAACTGCGCCTAGCACTGGTACGACGGACGAGCGTGTATCCGTATCAGCCACAATGACCACCGAGGACGGTGATCCAGTCGAAGGTGTCTATGTGGACTTTTCAGCCGACGGCGTCATCTTCGCCTCGGGTAGGACCGACTCAAGCGGTAAAGCAACCGCCAGCTGGCTACCGGAGACTGAAGGAGACATCGACTTCAAGGTTGAATACCTTGGTAGTGCCGAATACGCGTCTTGTGAGAGTGAGACGAAAATAACGAGCGTCAGCGCACCAGCAGAACCTGGACCCGCTGAACCCGAAGAGCCAGAGCCTACCCCAAAAGACAACACGATGTTGTATTTGGTAGGAGCTCTAGCAGTAATAGCAATAGCAGTTGCTCTTTATCTACGTCAGAAATAAAAAAACAACTCACCTCCTTTTTTTTGGATTAGCATAATAATTGTTAATAATAGAAATCTAGTATAAATTAGGAACTGATTGGGGATGGAAAAATGGGAGTAGGACAAGTCGCCATTAAAAGGGGTATTAATGCGATTTTCTTGATCTGCTTGGTGACTATAATCAATTTCTTTCTCTTCAGGGTGATGCCGGGAGATCCCATAGCCATGATGACATCACCAAGTATAACGGCTGAGGTAAGAGCTATACTATTGCAAAAATTCGGCCTAGACAAGCCACTCCACATTCAATTCATCAAGTATATAGAGCAACTGCTCCAAGGAAACTTGGGAATGTCCTTTGTATACCAGAGACCAGTCGTCGATCTTATCGCAGAGAGATTGCCCAACACCGTCCTGCTGTTGCTTTCATCGTACATTATCACAGTAATTTTAAGCATAGTATTGGGGTTGGTAGCCGCCTGGAAGCGGGGAGATAAAATCGATATTTCACTCATCATCTTCAGTCTCTGGATGCACTCAATGCCCATATTTTGGCTGGGAGGACTCCTCCTGCTTTTCTTCTCAATTCAACTCAACATATTCCCCGTGATTGGGATCTCAACTCCATGGCTGGAGCATGAGAACACCCTATCTTACATCGCTGATGTCGCATACCACCTATTCCTACCAATGATGACTCTGGGAATAGGTAACATTGGGGGGATGTTTTTAATCACTAGAAATTCGTTATTAGATGTCTTCTCAGAGGACTATATTGTAACAGCAAAAGCTATCGGATTATCCAGTCGCACTATCCTATTTCAAAACGTGCTGAGGAACGCTATGTTACCCCTTGTTACCGTCATATTGATGAGGTTGGGTTTCATCATCGGCGGGGCAGTAACGACTGAGACGGTCTTTTCGTGGCCGGGGGTCGGGCTATTGATATACAGAGCCGTCATGCACGAGGACTATCCTTTACTGCAAGGGGCCTTCCTGATCATCACAATATCTGCCGTGTTAGCCAACTACGTCGCGGAGATAGTCTATGGGTACCTTGACCCGAGGGTCAGATACGAGTAATCGTTGGAGATGATTGAATTGAAAAGCGTGAAGCTAGAGGGATATAAGAAAAGCATGGGAAAATTCTGGAGCCAGTATAAAGAGAGTAAGATGGGAATGCTTGGATTAGCTATTTTGATTTTCTTCGTGTTCATATCGGTCTTCGCGGAAGTTCTAGCGCCTTATCCTGTCGGTCCAAAAGAAGGAGACAAGAAGGCCATACTTAAGCCACCCAGTGCCAAGTATTTTCTAGGAACAGATGAACTTGGGAGGGATTTACTATCTATCCTCCTACAAGGAGGCAGAGTATCTTTGACAATAGGGTTGATGGCGACATTGGTCACGGCAATTATTGGCACGCTGATTGGAGTATCAGCTGGTTATTTTGGAGGAAGAACGGAAGAAATACTAATGAGGTTTACAGATCTACTATTAGTCATACCAGGCCTCCCTCTGATGATTGTTTTAGCCTCGATATTGGGAGCCACCTATTGGAACATGATACTCGTTATTGGCATAAGAGGTTGGACAGGTACAGCCCGGGTATTAAGGGCTCAGGTATTGTCCTTGAAGGAGAAGCCCTTTATAGAATCGGCTAGAGCAATCGGATCCTCGGACATTAGGATAATAGGCCGTCACATCCTGCCGAATGTACTCCCTTTAATCGTCGCCCAGATGGTTCTGCGAATTGGGAGCTCTATACTATCGGCATCTAGCCTGAGCTTCCTGGGGCTGGGCGACCCGACCCATCTCAGCTGGGGAATGACACTCCACTACGCATTTGGTGTAGGCTCACTTTTTTCTAACTTCTACTGGTATCTCGTGCCGCCAGGCGTCTGCATCGCCCTAGTTGTGCTTGCCTTCACATTCATAGGCTACGCATTCGACCAGATCGTAAACCCAAGGCTAAGAGAAAGGTGATTAATGATGCCACTGCTGGATGTAAAAAATCTGAGGACATATTTCAAGACACGAGGAGGAATGGTGAAAGCCGTAGACAACGTCAGTCTACAACTGGATAAAGGGGACGCCCTTGGACTAGCTGGTGAAAGCGGGTGTGGGAAAACGACAACCGCTCTTTCAATCATGCGCCTACTACCATTCAATGCCCAAATTCTCAGCGGAAAAATTCTCCTCAACGATGTCGATCTCCTCACAATAGACGATGAGATCCTAAGAAAAGAGATTAGGATGAAACAACTATCTATGGTCTTCCAAGGCGCAATGAACGCGCTGAATCCCGTCTTCAAGGTCGGAGACCAGATAAGGCAGGCTATAATCACCCATGAAGATATTACCAAGGATTCCGCTTGGGAGAGAGTCAGAGAACTATTATCTCTTGTGGGCATCAATCCAAACAGGGCTGTAGATTACCCCCACGAGTTCAGCGGAGGGATGAAGCAACGAGCCATAATAGCCATGTCCCTAGCGTGTGACCCCGAACTGGTTATAGCCGACGAACCCGTGACGGCCCTCGATGTGATAGTCCAAGCCCAGATCCTTGAGCTGATAAGAAATCTCAGAGAGAAGCTAGGGTTATCCATGATCATGATAACGCATGACCTCTCGGTGATAGCGGATACCTGCAACAAGGCTGCCATCATGTATGCCGGTAAGATTGTGGAGACGGCTGACAGCATAACGATCTTCAAGCAGCCTGTACATCCCTACACTCAAGGACTTATAGCCAACTTCCCTAGCATTAGCGGAGAGAAGAAGGACTTCGAGCCCATCTCCGGAAGTCCTCCGAATCTGATCTCCCCACCAAAAGGGTGCCGGTTCCACCCAAGATGCCCGTATGCAGAGGAGAAATGCATGAGTGAAGAGCCAGACATGGTTGAAATAAAAAGGGGGCATTATGTGACTTGTCATCTGGAGAAGTTTTAATTAAGGTCAATAACCTGAGGAAGTGGTTCCCGGTTCGAACCGGTCTAGTCCAAGACATCTTCTCAAGGAAGAAAAGATACGTAAAGGCCGTCGACGGAATCTCGTTTGAGATAAAGAAGCGTGAAATATACGGATTAGCGGGAGAGAGTGGATGTGGGAAGACGACTACAGGCAGAGTGATCATGAGGCTTACTGAGCCAACTGAGGGAGAAGCCTTCTTGGGGGAACAGGACATATTCGCCCTCACCAAAAGCCAGCTGAACGAGTTTCGTAAAAAGGCTCAAATCATATTCCAAGATCCATATGAATCCCTCGATCCGAGAATGAACATATATGATTTCATAGCGGAACCGTTGGTCGTCCATAAAATCGGAGACGAAGAAGAGCGTGTAGCAAATGCTCTTAAAACGGTTGAGCTCAACCCACCTGAGGAGTACTTCTACAGGTTCCCTCACGAACTGAGCGGAGGTCAGAGGCAAAGGGTGGCCATAGCCAGGGCGATGATTCTGAATCCAGAGTTCATCGTCGCCGACGAGCCCGTCTCGATGCTAGACGTTTCCATAAGGTCTTCGATCCTAAAACTCATGTTTAAGCTGAGGGATGAGCTAGGGATATCTTACCTCTATATTACACACGACCTTGCCACAACGAGACAAGTCTGCGATAGGATAGCCATAATGTACTTGGGTAAGTTCGCTGAGGAGGCTGTGACGGAGGAACTTCTGAGAAACCCGCTGCACCCCTATACGCAGGCTCTTATAACAGCAGTACCAATCCCAGACCCGACGGCACGCAAGAGCAAGGTTGTAGTATCGGGCGAGATACCTAGCCCCGTAGATCTACCACCTGGATGCAGGTTCCATCCAAGGTGTCCATATGCAATGGACATCTGCAAAAGGGAAGAACCACCGCTGATAGGAGTTGAAGACGATCATAGAGTGGCATGTCACCTAGTTAAAAACGACTAATATGTAATGATCTAACACATAATTATTCTACTATTTTAAAGGGTAAAATGAAAAAAGCCCATACAGGAGTTAGTTGTAATATTCCATCACAGCAATATCCTATTCACTCGATACGATTTTAATTGTTATAACATCTTAAGTGAAGATGATTGTAAAAAATTTAGTAATTGGATAAAAACATATTCTCAGATCAGGTACTAATCTATCCCTTAAAGATTTAACATTGATTAAATCTTAAAAAAGTTCATTTAATTTCCATGCTATTAAATACGTTTCAGATATCTGTTGTTCTGGTGGATAACATGGTTGAAGAAAAGCCTTTGAAAAAAATCCTTACACCCATCAATACCTTGAAGGTCAAGAATGTCACGGATCCGAGGATATCCCCGGATGGAAAATCGGTTGCGTTTACCGTATCTCAACAGGATCTCGAGAATAATAGATATAAAACGGACATATACGTCGTCTCGACAGAAGGTGGTGAAGCGGCAAATATCACAATGGATGGATCGAGTACCTCGCCAAGATGGTCTCCCGATGGGAAAGAAATAGCATTCATCTCCAAAACTGATGGAAAAAGTGGTATATGGGTCGCAGATCCTGTCTCGAAAGAAAGGCGTTTTATCACAGGATATTACCAAAAAAATGTTAGGTACATGGAGGTTGGCGAGTTCTTATCTTGGTCGCCTGATGGTACCCTCCTCGCTTTCACATCGATGCCAAAACCGAGCGAGGAGAAAAAGGAAATCATGATCCATTCAAAAATTCATTATAAAGCTGCAAAGGGGTACGCTGATATACAGCAGATGCACATATTCGTAGTTTCTCCCCTTGGTTGGGAACCTGCTAGGCAAATAACATTCGGGGACCATGATGAGCACTCAATTTGCTGGTCACCAGATGGGAAAAAGATTGCATTCATATCTAACAGGACCGGTGAAGATGACTACAATTTCCTATCTGATGTCTGGTCCGTCTCCGTGGACACGGGTGAGATCGATAGAATCACAGATACCGGTGGCGCGGCGTATAACCCTTCATGGTCGCCAGATGGCCGGATGATAGCCTACACCGCCAGGGTAAGAGGTGATGTCTGCAATGATAGCAACCCAGAGGATCCCCATGTTTGGGTTGTGAATTCGGATGGCTCCGAGGCGAGAGACCTAGCAAAGGAGCTGGACAGGAGATGCTGGGGCCCACAATGGTCGCACGACAGCCTGCGGGTTGTCTTCTCGACGGATGATTGGGGTAGCAACAACATTTACTCCACTTCATTGGATGGTGATATCGTCAATATGGGGCAGGCCGCGATGGGAAGGGGGGGGATCGTATATACTGCAACGAAAGTTGGGAAGATGGCCTATTTACATGGTAACTCCACTTTCCCTACGGAGATATTTGTTTCGAACATTGACGGCTCAGAAAAGGTACAAGTAACACATATGAATGACAGGCTACTCGAGGAGTTCGTCCTTAGCGAGGCGGAGGAGTTCATCTATCCCACACACGACGGGAAGAAGATACAGGGATGGATCTACAAACCGCCTTACTTTGACTCCAGGGAGAGGTACCCTATGCTTCTCAACGTTCACGGAGGACCTCATGCCATGAGGGGGATTTCGTTTAACAGCGCCTTCCAAACAGTTGCAGCTAGTGGATATGTTCTGGCGGTCATCAACCCGAGGGGGAGCAGTGGCTACGGCCAGGAATTCAGTGATGGATGCGTTAAGGATTGGGGCGGAGGGGACTACAAGGACTACATGACGGGGGTGGACTACCTATTGTCCACTAGGGACTACATCGACTCCGAAAAGCTCGGGGTATACGGTGGCAGCTATGGGGGATTCATGACAAACTGGATTATAACCCATACGGACCGATTCAAGGCAGCTGTATCGTTGGCCTCCCTAAGCAACTTGCTGTCAGCCTACGGGACTTCGAGCATACCTACCTGGAAGGAGGTCGACGTCTGTGGAGGAGTCCCTTACGACAACATCGATTTGATCTGGGATCAATCACCGATCAAGTATATCCGGAACGCAAAGACGCCCACACTCTTCATCCATGGACAGGAAGACTACCTGTGCCCGATCGGGCAGGCCGAAGAGATGTTCCTCGGCCTTAAAAAGCAGGGGGTTGAGACACAGCTGGCTAGATACTTCGACGAGGGACACGGAATAAGGAAGCCGAAAGGTAGGATCGATTCACAGAAAAGGATGATTGCATGGTTTGACAGGTATCTGAAAAGGTCATAGGTAAAAAAATAAACATCCTTTTTTATAATAAACTAGAAGAAGAAGTGAAAAATTAAATAGAGGAGGATATAACTTCAACAAGACATACAACTGTGGAATGAGAAATAGATTTATCATAAATCGCAATACAGTCTATTATTATATAACTTAATAAAATGTATTTTCAAGTTAACGATTATAATCGTATATTAAGCATTAATTAAAAAAACATAGAGTAAGGTTGATAAGGGTCACTCATCTAAATATTCACGGTTTGGGAGTAAAAGGAGCCTCGGCACTTACAGTTCTCATGCTCGTAGCCGGGGTAGCAACCGGGATCCCCAATAAATATTGCACGGAGTACACATACACATTATCTTGTACCCTTGAAAACAGGGGTAATGAACCTTATCTCCTAAGGGAGGCTGAGATGACTTACCCCATGTTTCAGAACAATAGCTGGCAGACTGTCACTATACAAGAAACCTCCCACTCAGTTGCGTCTAAGCGTGTAAATGCCGATGGAAACATGCAGGTCATTTTAAACTTACCCCAAAGTATCGATGTCGGCGCCAGCTTGACCCTGACAATCACATACCATATAGAGTCTAAGGATCGTCCAAAACATGAGATCCAAACAGACACGGCTGGACAAATATCGGAAATCCCTTCCAAGCTTGTAAGGGAGTTCTGTATCGAAACTGAGACCTTCAACACAGGGAATGGGGATATACGAGCGTTGGCCCAAAGACTCTGTGCTAACGAGACGAAGACGCTCAACGTCGTCATAAAGCTCCTCGATTGGATCATTGACAACGTCTCCTACAGGGCGTTTGACGTACCCCGTCGTGCGAATGAGACATTGTCGGGGCGTGAGGGAGACTGCGATGACCAGGCCATCTTGTTCGCTACTATGTGCAGGATCTTGGGGATACCAGCCGTCCTCCAGACTGGCTGCTTCTTTGATGGCGGTATTGATAAAAAGAAGTCTTCTTGGGACGGACACCTATACACGGAGCAGATTGGGGTAGGATGGCACGGGTGGGCCTCGGTCTACGTCCCGCCCTGGGGCTGGCTACCAATCGACCTGGTGTTTAAATCATCCGGGGACCTGATTTCGCTGATAAGAAACGCCCCCGAGTACAACGACTACTTCATCACCTGTTCCGATGTCTCACGGTTAGACTACATTGGCGAAGCCCATGAGTCCATGGAGATCTTGTCAAAGGGTAGTTTGTATGTCAAGAGAACTGAAACTCTAGTGAAAGATAATCCAGTGCCAAAGATTTTGGTGCAAACGGAAAATGTAATGAATATACTTGAATCTTTTGGGATTTTAATATTAAGTACATTTCCAATTATCGTTTTCATCATAGAAGCTCTCATCTTCATTTACTGTCTAATGATATTGTTTTAAATGCAATTCAGACGTTCTGTATCCCCCTCTCATTTAATCTATGGAGCCCGCGCGCGAGGTTACATCTTAGAGCAGTAACTTTCACATCCATGCTCGGTTAGTCCGCTGGCACTCAAAAGTGTTATCTGTTGAAGGCCGCTAGAATATAGGAATTTGGATGTCCAACAAGAACGACGAGTGGTCCATAGAAGGCCAGATCTGGTATCCGCTGATAAACGAGGTGGCCCTGTCTCCGGATGGCACAAAGGTAGTCTACGCCGTCAGGGAGCCGCTTCTCTCTGAGGAGAAGAGCGAGTTCATCAGTCACCTCTATCTCGCGGATGTCGCGACCGGGGAGAAGGTACAGCTGACCTACGGGGAGAGCAGCGAGAGCTGCCCGGCGTGGTCCCCCTGCGGCAGGTTCATAGCCTTCATCTCGACGAGGCCTGAGAAGGCAAACGTTTACGCGTTGAGGGCGGCGGGCGGGGAGGCCTGGTCACTGACCAAGTACGACAAGACGGGCGTGACCAAGCTGGCCTGGTCGCCGGATGGGGGGCGCATTGCCTTCCTTATGCCCGAGCCGCCCTCGGAGGAGAAGGAGAAAAAGAAGAAGGCAAGGGACGACGCCTACCTCTGGCACGAGGAGTTCGACTACCAGCATGTCTTCACTGTCCCGTTCTCCGTGGGTCCCAGGGAGAAGCCCGAGGTTAGGCAGGTGACTGGAGGTGAGTTCCAGATACAGAGCCTGGAGTGGCTGCTCGACGGCAAGTCGATGGCCATACTGCACCAGCCCCGGGCCCTGGCGGAGGACTGGACGAAGCTGAGGCTGGCACTGGTGTCCGCCGAACCTGTAGAGCCATGTGAAGAAGAGGATCTTAAGGACGTGGCTCTAGTGTCCTCGTTCTCCATGAGCCTGAAGGCCTCCCCCGACGGGATGTGGATAGCCTGCTCCACGGGAGACCAGCCCCCCAGATGGGCCTTCTCCCACAGGATCGTCCTGTACCCGACGTCAGGCGGGGACCCGCGTCCCCTAGCTCGGACACCCGACGATCAGAGCTACCTGATAGGCTGGTCGAAGGACGGGGAGGGAGTGCTGGCCTACGAGTCGTGGAGCGTCTACAACAGGCTCTGGGAACTGCCTATAACAGGCGGGGAGCCGCGGATGGTAACCAGATCCGAGACAAGGAAAAAGGCATTCTCCGTCAATGCCTTGGGGCAGGTTGCCTATTCGTCAGAGGACCTCGACAAGATGAACTCTGTGTACATGCTCGACACCAACGGGAAGGAGAGGCTGGTCGTCGAGCTCGACATACCCGAGAAGTGGCCGAGGGCGCCCGTCCCGAGGGCCAAGGTCACCAGGTGGAAGTCGAAGGATGGCTCGGAGATCGAGGGGGTCGTCTACTACCCTCTGGGATACGAGGAGGGGAGGAGTTACCCGCTGGTAGTCGAGGTCCACGGTGGGCCGACGGGGGGGGCCTACGGCAGGACCTTCGCGGCGGACCCCATGAGGTACGGGAACACGGCAGTGCTCTGCCAGAAGGGCTTCATGATGCTCAGGGCGAACCCCCGGGGGAGCAGCGGCTACGGAAAGGAGTTCCGCTTCGCCAACTACGGGGACTGGGGCGTTGGAGACTATGAGGACATCATGTCGGGTGTAGACGCCCTCATCGAGAGGGGGCTCGTGGACCCCGACAGGATGGGCATCCTCGGATGGAGCTACGGGGGCTACATGACGAGCTGGACGATAACCCAGACCGACAGGTTCAAGGCGGCATGTGTGGGCGCAGGCGTAACCAACCTGATGAGCTTCAACGGAACCTCCGACATCCAAAGCTTCATACCCGACTACTTTCACGGCGAGTTCTGGGAGGACCTGGAGCCCTACAGGAGCCACTCGGCCATGTTCCAGGTGAAGGGCGTGAAGACGCCGTCTCTCATCCAGCATGGCGAGAGCGACGTGCGGGTGCCCGTCAGCCAGGGCAAGGAGCTGTACAACGCCCTTGAGAGGCAGGGTGTGCCCACCAAGATGGTCATCTACCCGAGGCAGCCCCACGGCGTCAGGGAGCCGAGGCTCATGATGGATGTCAGGAGGCGCTCAGTCGAGTGGTTCGAGCGCTGGATACTTGAAAAGGGAGATTGAGGGACCGCTCAGAATCCCACAGCTATCGACTCGAAGCCGGTGAAGTAGCAGTCGACGCCGCCGTGGAGCAGCCCCGTCTCAGGATCCACGACTACTCCGACGGGCCGAGCCCACCCTCTTAGTTCTTTGTCTAGCCAGACCAGGTCGTGGTCCCTCGCCAGTAGGCCCTCCCTCACCTCCTCCGGGAACCTGCTGTCGACGAAGACCCTCTGCGTCTCCCTGAATACCCGCGGGGCGGATATGGCGTCCTGGATGCCCATCCCGTGGTCGACGACGTTGACGATCACCTGGACGACCGCCATCTGGATAGCCCTCCCACCTGGCGACCCCACGGCCATATAGGGCTCCCCGTCCCTGAGCAGCACGGTCGGGCAAACGTTCTGTATCCTCCTCTTCCTCCCGTCTATGGAGTTGGCGTGGCCTGGCTCGGGGTCCAGCCCGTACATCGCGTTGTTCATCACTATCCCGGTCCCCGGGATCACGACGCCGCAGCCGAAGCCGTTGACCAGCGTCTGGTTGACGCAGACGAGGTTGCCCTCCTCGTCGCCCACCGCGAGGGCTGTGGTGCACTCAGGCTCGTAGGGCCATGGGTCCCCATGCATCATCGTAGCGGCCCTGTTCACGTCGATCTGCTTCCTTACCTCCTCCGCGTACCCGTCGGAGACCATCGCCTTCTGGGGCACGTCGACCCACCCGGGGTCCCCCATGTACTTGAAGCGGTCTGCAAAGGCGAAGCCCAGGGCCTCTGCGACAAGGTGGACCCTCTCGGCCGAGTCGAATCCTAGGGCAGTGAGGTCGTAGCCCTCGAGGATCTTCAGTGTCTGGAGCATCGTCGTCCCAGAGTGGGTCGGGTCGTAGACCACCGTGTAGCCCCTGTAGCTCCCGGCGTCAGGCTCGTGTATGATGGGCTCGTACATTGCCAGGTCCTCGAGGGTGATGAGGCCGCCGCCTCCCTCCATCTCCTCGGCGATAGCCTCGGCGATCCAGCCCCTGTATAAGGCGTCGGGCCCCTCCTCGGCTATCGACCTCAGTGACTTCGCAAGATCCTTGTTAACCAGTTTCTGGGGCTTGACCATGGTGTAGGAGTAGGGGTTGTAGGGCCACCTCTCGTCGTGGAGGTAGATGCGCCTCCACTCGGGGAACCGGGAGAAGAGCCTCATCCTCTGAAATATGGTCGAAGCGGTCCCCCAGCCTACGTTGAACCCCTCCTCCGCTACCTTCACGGCGGGCTTGACGACCTCCTCCAGGCTCAGCGTGCCGTAGCGCTTCAGAGCCTCCGTCAGTCCAGCCACGGTGCCCGGCGTGGTGCAGGCCTTATGGCCCACCACGTTGGCGTCGCCCTTCACCTTCCTCCAGCCCATCCAGCCCGGCTCAGTGTCCTCTGTGAGCTCGTACAAGTCGGGGGTGCAGCTCTGGGCGGGTCGACCGACGTAGTCGACAATGACGTTCTCGCCGGAGGCTAGGTGGATAGCCATGACGCCCTCGCCCCCTATCCCGTTCATAGCGGGCTCGACGACGCAGTCCATGAAGGCAGCAGCGACAGCTGCATCTACGGCGTTACCGCCCTTCCTCATGGCGTCGACGCCAGCCCTCCCGATCAGTGGATGCTTCGAGGCGACCATTCCATGTCGAGCGATGCAGTCAGGCCTGCCGGCTCCTACCCAGCGGCGCTTCTGATGAACATAGGGAGAAGACATGATCACTGGTCGGTCTCAACCCCTAAATAAGCTGCGGTCTACGCCCAGACCATATGCTAAAAAGGGCCAGGCGACGATCCATCAGTGTCTGAAATGAGCTTCTATGACATCGTGAAGACTCGGAGGAGCGTCAGGTCCTACAGGCCAGATCTACCCCCTAAGGAGGCGCTGGACAGGGTGATGGAGGCCGTCAGGATGGCTCCCTCAGGGAGCAACCGCCAGCCCTGGAAGTTCATCCTGGTGAAGGACCCGGGGACCAAGGAGGCGCTCATGGCGGCGTGCAACAACCAGAGGTTCGTAGGGGAGGCCCCAATAGCCGTCGTCGCCTGCGGGTACGACGTCAAGTTCAACAGGGGAGGCTACATGGGGGAGATGGCCTTCCTCGTTGACGTCTCCATTGCCTTCACCCACCTATTGCTCGCCGCGAGGGCCGAGGGACTCGGCACTTGCTGGATAGGGGACTTCGAGAACGGAGAGATAAAGGGGCTGCTGGACATCCCCGACGATTATGATGTTGTGGCGGTCACCCCTTTGGGGTATCCGAGGTGGGATGCGTTCAAGGAGACCGACAAGCGGAAGCCCATTGCAGAGATATTCTCCACCAAAAAGTTCTAGGTAGTGAACAGTGCCAGCAGCGGAGGGCATCCCTGGATAAGCGTCCTTTATACTAGCTCTTCCCTAGGGTATGTCCCAGCACTTCCTGGAGTCCGACATCTTCCCGTACCTGAAGAGGTCGTCGGTCCAAACCAAGAACCTGTTGATCTGGGCCGTTCCTTATGAACCACTTCGCGATATCGTGGTTGAGACGACAATCGTCGGTCGGATCATCAGTTAGTAAAAGTCTCTGACATCCAGCTCCATTTTTCGGCCTTAGGTTGATTGGGTCAAGCGTTGAGAGATCGAGTGCAGAGCTCTAAGCCTTATTTTCCTCGGTGAGCACTGTGTTGGCTTCGCCCTCATCCACGACTGTTTCACCATGTTTTACCTTGACCAAGCTTCCTCTCGTGTTGGTATTTAGCCATAAATGGGCGGGGGCGGTGCCTGCCTTGGTGCCTTTAAAAGCCCTGTCGTCGAACAGACCTCTGCTGTTTTCATCTGCAGACCTCAGCTTCATTTCCCTCATGTCGTTATCCTCTATGACGTTTTCATAGGCTCCTTGACTAGTGCGCTTGGCGTCGCCGCGTGGAAAGACGCCTATCCCGTAGTATGCGGAACCGGAGATTGTGTTGTTTGTGATGTCAAACCTTTCACAGCTCTCAGCTATTATGCCTACTGCTCCTTCAGCTAGGTGTATACTATTGTTCCTAACAGCGCCGTCGGCGAGTTTTTCGGTGCCCTCTGGCGATAGGTTGGTGCCCGTTATCATTATCCCCGCGAAGTTGGGTTTATCGTATTCGACCACATTATTTTTGATCTCCGCTCTCCCAGCCTGATCAACCTTGCTACGCCACGAGGGGTGAATCACTATCCCAATTCCGGCCCAGCGTTTGTCTAAAACGTACGAGCCATAGACCTCCGAGACGATGGTGTTATCCTTTATGACAATCTTGGAATCATTGTTCACGGATGCACTGATTGCACGGGCGCTCATATTGTGGATGGTATTTCCCGCTAGGACCACATCACTGAGCACATCCCGAACGTATATACCATAACCACTGTAATATTCATGTTCAACAGGGTTGGGTCTGTAATAGGGATCATCCATGGCCCAGAGCATCACCTGCCCTCCATAAAGTGGGTCGAGAGCGAAGTCTATATAATTGCCCTCTATCACGACTCCTCCTGGGAACCCATCGTGTACCAAGACCGCGATTATGGCGTCACCGAAGGCAATATTCTGGATACCTCTATAGAGACCCGTTTCAAGGGTTATCCTGTTGTTCCTGACCGTGATCTTCTGTGCCTCTGTCGCCCGTATGCAGTATGCGTTGAAGTCAGTGAAGTGGATGTTCTCGATCACCGCCTCGACGTCATCCCCCTGGACCAAAAAAACCTGTGCTAATATCGGGGATGGAAAGGTCCAGCCATCCTTGTATATCTCCGTTGTAGGTATGTCTCCATCCCTTCCTTCCCCTCTGACAATCACGCTCCTATTAATAGTGACAGAGTTGATACCGAAGTTAAAAGTCCCCTCTAATACAACCTCGTCGTAGTTATCGACGGCGTCTTGAACGGCCTGGGCGTCGACCCTTGAATCGTCTTGGCCCCTCAAAACGATTCGCTCATGATCCCCTTCCTCGATTACCTCTTTCTGAGGAGGAGGCAACGTTTCCGTTGGTGAGAGGTATACCTTTGGATTGGCCTTTTTCCAGTAGTGCTCGAATAGCTCCCTGCACCATTCCAGGGCCCCTTCATCAACCGTAGTGAACCCTCTATAGTCAAAGTCACCGTCTAGTGTCGGAAATGCAAATAGGGCTATCTTGTCAGAGATGAATACCAAGGAGTCGATCGACTCCAATGTTCTCTGCTGCACGAGGGGTGTGGTCCTCGCCCTCCTGAGGTCCATCATATCCTCGGAATCTTGTAAATCAAAATGCGGACCATATGTCGTCCTCTCGGGCTCAATTGTCCTGAACTCCACGCCCCTGTCCAGGGCCTCCTTGATGATGTCGAGAGCGTTCAGGGGGTACTGGTCGACCATGAACCAGACGTGGTCCTCTGCTTCACTGATGACCCTATCGATGAGCTGGAGGAAGTCCATCAGCCTGTGGATGTACGTGGAATCTTTCAGGTCTCCCACTCTTTTCACCAACTTGTCGGGGAGGTGGGTGAGGGCGTGTTTTAATAGATACTCGCTGTGCTGCGACGTGAACTCGATCTCCTCTAGGAGCTGGATTACGAGACCGCCTAGGTGGCTCAGGTGGTGTAAGCCTTCCACGTCCTTGTGAGTCAGGCCTATATCACCGAGCCTCGCGACGTGGCGGCTAATCTCCTGGCTCGTGAGATCGAGCTTCTTCGAGATATCCGTCACCCTTAAGGGCTTCCTGGCCAGCAGTAGGAGAATCTGGTGTCTATACTCGTTCGATATCTCGAAGAGCAGGTCGTAGAACTTCTCGGGCTTGGACAACTGAAAGACCGATCCTATCTGTGAAATACCGATGTTTTTCATGAAGTATTACTCTTGCGGAGGCTTTATCGGGGGTTCACACCGTCGAGTCC
>Ga0209427_10003189_pt1 | contig 19267 bp, 18 predicted proteins | sample DeeMarSWOR136_30_FD_187465 | JGI IMG/M metagenome (GOLD analysis project Ga0209427, IMG submission 187465) | Marine sediment microbial communities from White Oak River estuary, North Carolina - WOR-1-36_30 (SPAdes) (version 2) | ecosystem: Environmental > Aquatic > Marine > Intertidal zone >...
GGCGTCGGTGCCAGGTTCGAGAGTCGCAGGTGGGGGACGAATTGTGTGACATGCCAGGGTGTATTCATTCCGAGATCGGATGCGATCCACGAGGCGATCTTCTTCAAGGTGGCGGTATCGTCGTTGTAGCCGGGAATGATGTTGGTCACGATCTCAACCCACATCCCCCACTTCTCCTTTGCGGCCTTGGTTATCTCCAATATCCCGGTAAACTCAGAGACGTTTGCTATCCTCTGGTAGGTATTTTCGGAAAATCCTTTGATATCTACCCTGAAGGAATCCAGGTATGGTCCGATCATATTGAGCGCCTCGGTGGTCATGTACCCGTTTGTGACGTAGGTGGTGTAGAGTCTCTCTTTCTTGGAAAGCTTTGCACCATCGAGTGTATATTCGAACCAGACGGTCGGCTCGTTGTATGTCCAGCTCATCCCCTGGCAATGATGTCGCTTAGCCAGTGTGATCGACTCCTCCGGTGAGATGTATTCGGTTGCGACTGCTTCCAGATCAATCTTGGCATGGGCGATATCCCAGTTCTGGCAGCCGGGGCAACGGAAGTTGCACCCCAGGGTCCCGAAGCTCATCGCATAGCTACCCGGGTAGAAGTGGTAGAGAGGTTTCTTCTCGATCGGTGCGACGGACATGAAGGATACCTGACCATATGCCAGGGAATAGAGTGTCCCCCTCTCATTGAGCCGAGTCCAGCAAAATCCACGCTTCCCCTCCGGTATCACACACCGCCTCCGACAGACATTACACTGAACCTTCTGATTAGAGAGCCGATCATAGAGAAGAGCCTCATGCATTTTTCAATTCCTCACCTTTTCCCGTTACCTATTATGTAACGTTATTGAATTCGAACCGAGATGCCCGGTGGCAGCGGTGTGTGGTTCACCTTTTTTGTTATCTACTTTTCAAAGATATCAAATCCCGCATGTTCCATTCTGGCGACACTTGTTTTGTATGGATCGCAGATTTCTTCCTCCAGATAATTATGGTATCCGATTTTCCTTAAACTCCTGAGCATCGATTGTCTCTCTTCCTTCGGCATGAGCTTGGGATCGTTCATGCATGCCACGTGAAAAGATACTTCCGCCTCCATGAGATGTTTTATACCCTGGTAGGGGAGCTCCCAGAATTCACCTTTTGATCCGGTCCGCTGTTCGAAACCTTCTTTCGTACCTGCCTTTATGCAGAGCCTGATGTGAACGTTCCTATACTTTCGCAGGCTATGCACATGGCCCTTGTCCGTACCGAAGAGTATACCATTGGTCTCAAGGATAAAGTGATAGTCTGTCATATCGATCAGATCGAGCAGTTCCAAAAGATGGGTTTTGCACAGCGTCGGCTCCCCTCCCGATATCCGCAATTTCGAAACCATGGACTTTTTTGCGTTCTTTACCAAACGATCGAAAACCTGCCGGGGACTGCAATATTCTCCCATCTTTTCGGGGAAGTCCCTCGACCAGTCAACCCAACAGAAGGCACAACGGAGGTTGCATCCGACGGTATAACCTGTAGAGATACCTCCGTAGACACCAACACAGTAGAATTTCGTGTATTTGCGCTTATTACCTTTACATACAATGGCTTCAGTCTTTCGAGCCAGTTCCAGTGGATCGTAGTACTTGAAGTCCCTAGTTACGTATCGTGGGTATGAGGTCATTTTGCATTGTCCTCCCACGTCCTTTTTCCATCTATAATATGGATTACCCGCCAGCCCTGCTCGACGAGGCTTCTGGCAATAAATCGCCGGTGGCATCTCCATGGCAACCTCTCAGCACACATGATGGATGCAATCCGATCTTTGGCGATCTCTTCGGCTTTCATTCGGCCCTGGATAAACTCATCACACCGCATATAGGTCTCATAACCACCGGAACGATATCCCCCGAGTTCCTCACCCAAATAGATATATTCGATCTCGCACCGGGAAAGTAACTCGGCGAGATTTTCCTTCTTGAACCATTGGAACTTTGAGGTTGGAAATCTTCTCACGTCCATAATGGCAGCGATCCGGTAATGGTTCAGGAGATCAACAAATTCGTCTTGTGTTCGATTACTTGTACCGACAGTGTAAATAATCTTCCGCATGAGAGTATCTGCTGGTCAATGAATTGGTTTCTTCTGCATTATATCATATTTGAAAAGTCACCGGGATTCTCGTTAATAGGTCAATTCGAATTAAAATACAGTCAGTAATATCAATGAAGCGAAACAAAAATTGGAAAACTGGCATGAAAATGGTATACATCTCAAACAGGTATGGCGATTTTATAATTGGCTGGATGAGTTGATTCTGGCGGAATGCAAGGAGCAATTTCGCTTATGAATGAGTTGGATTGATCATGGTGGAATCAGAGGAGCAATTTGACTTCCGACTAGTCAAGCCATGAATTAGTAATCTCGGCGAGTCAGCGATGTGGGAAAGAAGCGACATTCTCCAAATAAGTGAAAGAGAACTCACGCCGGAAGAGTTCCAAGTCTTTTTACGGCAACAAAAAGCGCGAGTAATACACTCCTACGATGAAATTATCATCCGCGGATATTGCTACGTTCGCTTTTTGATTATGAACATGAGGATCATTGAGGAGATCGAACAATACATACCGAGAAGAGGGAGGATACTCGATGTGGGCTGCGGGTTTGGGCTGTTTTCCTTATTATTTGCGAGCTGTTCAGAGAGTAGGCAGTTTATCTCGTTCGATCTCAATTCGAAGCGGATCGCCATTGCCAAGAATGTCAGAGGTAAATTGGGGCTTACCGAGCAGATTGATTTTCGGACCTGTGACTTGCTGGATTATGGATTCGATGAAAAGGTGGATGCCATATTCGTCCTCGATCTACTCCATCATATCCCCCAGACAGAGGTTCCGAGGATTTTGCGATCATTTCACGATGTCCTTCCCGGGGGTGGAACGCTCATCATCAAGGACGTCACGACGAAACCCTGGTTCAAGATGGTTTTTACCTGGCTTCTCGACAAGCTCATGTACTATACTGCACCGCTTCACTACTACGAGAAGAGCGACATGATTTCACTCGTGAAAGAGCAAGGCTTTGATGTGAAATTTCACCATATGATCGATATTTTACCGTACCCACACGTGCTGTACGTCTGTCGAAAGACTGGAGGGAATTAATAGCAGCTATATAAAAGGATATATTGCACGCCTGGTACTACCTTTTCTTTAGATCCCACCACCCATACCAACCCATATAGATAACGAGTTTTTGATCAGTTCGATCTGATTCGAAATACCTATCCCATAAGTATTCGACACCCCACATTGCGATAACACCTTTGGGATTGTACGTATCGAAGGCGATGCCGACACCGGGCCCGATAGAATTGTTCCAGTCGTACCTCTCAGAGTCCAACCTGTATCGTACCGTCACATACGTGTTCAGCGTGGTATTTCCCCAACGGGCCCAATCTATGCCCTGTCTGGTCCATCCCATGAGGATCAGATTTTCCTTACCATCCTTGGGCAGCTCACCTCTCAGATCTCCCCAGGTAGAACCGCGAAAGCCTTCAACAGCGAACGCGACTCCTGGGACCATAAGAAAACACAGTATTAAACGCACCATACGAAGTATGCATCGATTCATAACTTATTTCCTCCCAAAGATCTTTGCATCTGTAACACCCCATGAATGGGCAATTGTGAAGTTTTCCAGTAACGTATAGTCATTTTCTATGTAATCGTGGAATTCCTCGCAGGGATAGAGCATACCGTAGTACAAGTCCTCACAGACGATGAAATCCACTTTTTCATGAAAAGAATGGCCTGGATTGCCCGTTTTGATTGCCTGTGTAATATGTATGAATTGTGCATCCGGATATTGATCGCCGAGCTCGTACGTATAGATAACGCCATCCCACCCGTTCATTGCTACGGTCATTCCGTCGAAACCGTTTTCTTTGAAATACTCGATTACGGGGGATACATCCGGATACTGTTTTTCGAGCCATCTCAAATTAAAAAGACCATACGTCCAGAATATGACGAGGACTGCAACGGTAAAAAAGCCTCTCACCACGCGGCTCGAGCTTCTCATGGAAAATAGTTTTCCAATATAGTCCACACCGAGAGCCGCGGCAGGTGCGAGGAATACGAGTGAGAAGATCATGTTTTTGTTCACGGATTGCTCTGATTGCGTTACGAGATGCACGATGATGATAGGAGTAGAGAAAATGATGAGTTGTAACGCGGTTTTGCCTTTTTCTTCATGGAACAATCCAAAAACTGCGAGGAGGTATGCCATCGCTACCCATCGGAACGTCCAGTCTGCTAGGGTTCGGAAAGGTATATGGGTGTCGGTGCGGACTTGGTCAACGACATTGACAAGCTCACCGGGGGGTGGGTAAGGGGCAAATGAGATGTAGAGGAGCGTAAAAATCGCGAGTGGAATGATGGTGTAAAGCACCGTTTTTGATGCACCGTGCTTGATGAAAATGTAGAGCAGGAGAAACGGAATAAATACAGGAACAAGATATTTTGTGACACATGCCAGAAAGAGAGCGGTCGTCCCCATCACGAGTGCAAGGTTCTGGTATTTTCCTGAGCCTACTTTCTCTGAGGCCACAATCATCAGAAACGCAAATCCGAGGAAGAAGGCGGCGATCATGTCGTATGTAGCGAGCTTCATCAGGTACAACGTCTGTCCGGAGCAGAGAAACAGTACCGCTGTAATGAGACCCAATCTCTCACCAAAGAGTAATCTTGCAGTCAAATAGATAATGACCGTCAGTCCCAGTCCGAAGATAATGTTTACCACTCTGGCGCCGTATATACCGGCTATCGAATCCCCATAGGCTGCGATAACAGGATGGATTGACACTGAACCAGTGGCGTATGGACAACCGGAGCAGGGTTCACCACGTAGGAGCTGATGTCCCATGGTGATATGGTACGCTTCGTCGATGAAAACCGAGTTGTAATTGAGATTCCACACGGTTATCAGGAGACCATAGAAAAGGATAAGCCAGAGTACGTATTTCCCGTATGCAACGTTTCTCGTCATTCTTGTAAAAGGTCTCCCACTTTACCGGCAATATGCCTGATATAACCGATCCGATCCGAGTACGGTTCAGTGAGCTGGACTCCTGCGAGTAATTCGGGAAAATCTTCCGATTCGTGGCGCACTATCCTCACAACAATTCCATGGAGCAGAAAGATTTCCGTTTCGAGAACGGTTACGATGGTTACATGGTTGCCGGGTGAAAAGTGATCCTGCGTTGCGAGCAGAAGGCCTGTTTCGGAAATGTTCTTAATGACACCGAAGGATGAGTGTCTATCTCCGTCAGGAACGGCAACCGGAATATATGTGAGAGCCCTCGGTGCGCGTTTCTTGTAGGCTCTCGGCTCGCGAAGTTGTCTCTCCACGTACGTCTCATATCGCTTTGTGTACTCATTCATAAATTTTGTAATTGCCGATTCTGAGAGATATCGTGAGAGCGTATCCTGATGTTTGATCGATACATTGTTGAAGAGGAGACCAGCGCGGGAAATGAGATGGTTCTTCGCAGTGACGGTTTTTTCGTGCACCAAGGCACCATCCGCAACGACAATCCGCTTCGGCAGAATGATTTCCAGCTTGAACTTCTGGTCAGGTGGAAATTTTCCGATCGAAAGGAGAGACAGCCCCTTTTTTGTTACGTTGTTGGCAACGGCGAGGCGGCGATAGATTTCGCCCCGGTCCCTATAGCTATAGAGGACGGGGACTGAATCCGGTATTCGGAAATGGTCTCTCCTTTGAAAGAGTTTTTTATGGGCGTACAGGATGATCGCAAGGCCGAGACCACTGTTGTAAAGCGCCCAGAGACTGTTGACTGCAATGATAAATTCATCGTGGCGCATCTGTAACAGCAGTTGAAGAAGTGCCCAGATAATTGCCGAGATACTGACAATAACCACTATGATCTGAGGTGTAATGAGCGAGTAAGGTGCAAGTGTATGTTCTCCCTTCGGAGTGACTTTGAACTCTCTTTCTCTCTTTGGTAGGAGAAAGGCCCCCAGAGTTCCTATATATGTAATGAATTTCCCCATGCTGAATTGTTCCAGCATCAGTGTGCCACCGTATCCTCTTCCCATTTCGTTGAATGCGAAAAGTGAAATCGCGTAATACGGAACGAAGTGGAGAATGTAGTTAATATCGAGGGCTCTCATCGGTAAGATCCCGGTAAAGAGTGCGATGGGAGGTGTCACGTAAAAGATCAGCTTCTGGAATCCCTCAATGGGGTAGATCAAGCTCGCGAGATAGCAGAGACGTTGTGAAAAACTCAAGCCTCTCTTAAACAAAGGATTTGCCTTGAAGAAGACCTGCCAGCCCCCCACTCCCCAGCGCCGCCGCTGTATGTGGAACGGCAGGATCGTTTCGGCAGCGATTCCGAAAGCGAGGTTTTCATTGTGGTAAACAGAAGACCACCCTTTCGCGTGGATATTGATTGAGGTGAGCATATCCTCGGTGATTGAACCCTCGGAAAATCCCCCGATCTCGTCGAGGGCTTTCCTTCTGATCAACGTGCAACTTCCGACAAAGTACGCTGCATTCCAGTAATCCCGTCCCGGCTGAATCAGCGAAAAGAACAGGTACTGCTCCGCCCAGATGTATTTCTTTTTCGGATCTACACGATGCTGGAAAGAATCTATGTTGTAGAATTCCTGCGGTGTTTGAACGAAAGCGACCTTCCTGTCCTTGAAGTAACCGATGAGACGATCGATGAAGTGGGGGAGGGGGGCGTGGTCCGCATCAAAGACAGCAACGAATTCTGCATTTGAGTGGCGGAGACCGAAGTTGAGGTTTCCCGCCTTCGCACCCTCATGGGAGGTTCTTGCCAGGTAGATGCATTGTAGTTCATCGCAGAGTGCTTTGACCTCGGGACGATTTCCATCATCCAGGACGAGCGTTCTATGTGCGTATTTCAGATCGTTACATGCGAGGAGAGTCCTCCTCAGTACTGAAACGGGCTCGCTCTTCGTCGGCACCAGGACATCGACCGTGCGGTCATGGAGTGGGGGAGGGGAAGTTCGGCGAATTGGTTTCCAGGTTGTGAAGTAGAAGAGAAATGTCGAGAACGCACCGAAAAGTTCGGCTCCCCAGAGGGCCCATGAGAAGAGGAGCGCGTTCGGATTGAAGGTCTCAGTGATCCTCCAATAGAGATAATACACGGTCACTGCTATCGCAATGACCGCGATGAACCGCTTCAGGTGCTCTGCTCTTGGTTGCTTTGGCTCTATCATCTTTTATCTTAATCTGATATTAATAATTATATCATAAGTTATTCGCTGAATGTAGATATTTTTTTTGTAATGACAGGAGTTATCGTCATTTAGTGTCGTCTCCACCAGCATGTGCTGCAGGATCAGAATACAATATATAGGTCCTCTCAAGAGACCGTCATACTACTTCTCGGAGGGCAGTGCGATGAGCAAGATCTCCTGGAGGTTAACAATTCTTTTTTTCGAAGTCCACACGTACCTTGCACCGCTGACATAGATCTGCTCCCTTGATATCGGTGTCGTCCAAGCTGTTCGAGAAATGCATGACACACGAGGCATCGGAACAGTGAGAGAGACCCCAGGTGTGCCCGAGCTCATGAACTACTTCCTTCAAAACGCGTTCATAGAACAGTGCTCGATCTTCGGGCAGGCCGTAAAAGGACTGCCGGAGGCGAGGCACCGCCACGAATGCTGTTCGTCCGCACATCGTTGCCAGTCCAAAGATGAAGTTGAGTCCAGGTGTGTAGCAATCGACATCCGTCAGTCCGAGAAGGCGATCGGCGTCAGGGTAGCGCGAACTTTCCAGTGCTGCGAGCATCGAATCCCCCTCGTACTGGTGACGCCGCTCGTTGTAACCGTCGGCTGGAAGAGGCGTTGCCTTGCCGATAACGACACGCTGGTTAAATAATTCTGCTAACCTGTCGGCCAGCCATGAAAGGAGTTCTGATGGGACCGGACCAATCGGTATGAGCACTATCTTTTTACTCATATTTATCTCTAATCTATGAGATTAATCCTCTCAGTTCTTGCTCCGCAATTGTCTTTTACCCGACAGACGTTGAAGATTCCTGCCGCTCATGGGGCGGTGCCCATGACCGGTGAATATCCATTCCGGCTTCAGTGCCTGTATATGGGACAGGCTATGGGGTATCAGTGACCAGTCTTCAGCATAGAACAACTGTACGTGCGGCCATCCGGTTGTCGAAAGCAGGTCACCTGTGAAAGCCAGTTGCTTCTCCACGAGAAGACAACTTGAGCCTGGCGTGTGTCCCGGTGTGTGATGCACAACTGCGCGGAGACCGTACGCGTCCAAGGTATCTCCATCGTCGAGATCAATGTCTGGTGTCGTTGGTTCAGGTTGGAGGAACCGCTTGGAGAGGTGTATCAGCGGCAGCATCAACCTGCCCATGCTCCGTACCGAACCGAGACGAGTCAGTCCCTCCGCCATCGCTTGGGCATCTGCACGGTGAATGGCGATGGGAGCCTTGGTGAGCCGCCGCAACGCAGCTGCGCTGCCGTAATGGTCGAGATGAGCGTGGGTGATGAAGATAAGCTTCAGGTCGTCTCGCCCAAGCGATCGCATCTTCCGGAGCACCCTTTCCTCGGAGTGCGGTGCACCGGTGTCTATCAGGACGAGGCCCGTCTCGCTTTCTATCAGATACGCCCGGGCCATCCTCACCGGAATACTATGGATCTGCAAAGTCATCGGTATTGGTACCGTCATACTCCTATTTGGATTCGACAGCTCCATCGGTGAGGGCCCATTCAACTGCACTTCGAGCGTGGATCGCTGTGGTGTCAAAAACTGGCACTGGCATATCCTGTGGTCTCACGAGCATCGATATCTCGGTGCATCCGAGGATCACCCCTTCGGCGCCATCCTGGACGAGTTGTCGTATGATCCTCACATACTGCTGGCGTGATTTGTCGAGCATATTCCCGAGACAGAGCTCTTCGTAGATCACCCGGTGAATGAGCTCACGATCGGGCACCTCAGGAATCAGGATTCGCAGCCTGTGCTCCCGCTCCAACCGCCCTCGATAGAAGTCCTCTTCCATCGTGAACTTGGTGCCGAGAAGACCGACGGATTTTATTCCTGCTTTTCTAATCTCCTCTGCAGTTGCATCTGCGATATGGAGGAGGGGGATCTTCACTGCGCTTTGGATCTCAGGAGCTACTCTGTGCATGGTGTTCGTGCAGAGCACGATGAAATCAGCACCGCCGGCCTCGAGTGATTGTGCCGCACGTGCGAGGATGCGACCGGTTTTCTCCCATTCTCCAGCATGTTGCAACTGTTCGATCTCGTGGAAATCGACGCTGTAGAGGACGATTCTCGCAGAATGGAGGCCGCCGAGGCGCTCGTTCACGCCTTGATTAATGTGACGGTAATACACCAAGGTGGATTCCCAGCTCATACCACCGAGTAGTCCAATAGTTTTCATTCGAACTCCTTCTTACTGCTTCTTCAAGTAATAAGATATTATAATTTTTAAGAAATATTCTTGCGAGTTAAAAAGGGTGCTGTTTCTCAATGTGCAAATCGGAGTCGAATGGCTGGGATGTGATGGTAGCCTGATATCTCAGTCAGTATGCAAATCTTATTGAATAACTGAGATGTGACAACAGCCTGTTATCTCAGCAGGACCACCTTCTTGCTGAAGGATTGGGCACCAGCGTTGAAGCGTACGAAGTAGACTCCCGATGCGCTATGTTGGTGGTGCTAACGTTTCTACAGACTCGAAATGGTTCAATGACACTTATCGAGGAAATCGCGTTTCTGTGTTAAACGGTTATGACTTCTCACATATGCCATATCCTTAATACCACATTCTTGTTCTGTGCCTTCATTTTCATGTGATATTTTATCAAAAATAATGCGCGATATCAAGAATGCGGCTTGTGGGTGCAGTAATCGTCTGTGGATTTTTCAAACTGTGGAGGGTATCAAGAGCACTTTTGTACAGTTGTCTATCTTTTTATCAAAGATATCGTATCCATTAACGCCCTGATGGAGTGGTAACCGATGGGAGATAATGGAGCATAAATCGTATTTCCGCTCCTGCACAATCGGAATGAGTCGATCGATATAGTATAGAGCGGGGCAGCGCCCCACCTTGTAGGTCAAGTTCTTGTCATAAGCCTCGACGGGTGAGAAGGGGAAGTGCTTTTCTGTATGGACACCGATAACAGAGATAATGCCGCCGGGACGAACGATATCTATCGATTCTCTTTTCGCTTCCGAGCTTCCCACTGCCTCGAGGACTGCATCGGCACCTCTCCCATTCGTTGCATCCTTGATGATCGCAACCGGGTCCGCCTCCATGAAATTTATCGGTGTCGCTCCAAAACGTTCCGCCAGTGCCAACCGGTTTTCGATCGAATCAACGGCATAGACTCTTTTCGCTCCCAGGTCTATTGCGGCTATTAATCCCATCAACCCCACAGGACCACAGCCAATTACCGCATAGACACCATCGGGAGAAATATCAGCTGCGTCCGCACCGAAGTATCCCGTCGGGAATACATCAGTGAGCAGGAGTGCCTCTTCCAAGGTGACATGTTCGGGAATGGCAACAAGCGTCGAGTCTGCGAGTGGCACCCTCACGTACTCCGCCTGGACACCCTGCAGACCCACACCGTTTTTCACCCAGCCGTAAACATGCCCTTTGATACATCGGGAGGTGAGCCCCTGTCGACAGTAGAAGCATTCGCCGCAGCTCGTCGAGAAGGAGCTGAGAACTTCGTCTCCTTTCTTGAATGAATGAACCTTGTCACCGATCTCCATAACTGTCCCTACAAACTCATGCCCCATGATTGTGCCGTGATCCTGACCCTTTTCCCTCTCGTGATAAATGTGGAGGTCGGAGCCGCAGATTGCTGTCAGGGAAACTCTTACGATGACATCGTGCGGCGATTCAATGGTGGGATCTTGAACTGTCTCGTATTTGATATTTTCTTTGCCGTGGAAGGTCAGTGCTTTCAATATTCACCTCGCTTGTTCAATCCATGGCGCTCAATCAATTTGAAGCTATTGTAAAGACAACCTTCGGGAGACAGAAGCTTATTCTTTTATCAAATGAATTCAATTCCAAGTAATTAACCTTATGATTACCGTGCAACAAGTTACATTGAAAATGTTTATTACTTCATCATCATTTGACAGTCAATTTAACCGTATGATATAATATCCAAGAAAAATAGTGTTATGGTATGCGATGTTTGGTCTGTAGTCTCTTTTTATCGAGTTTCATGAAGGACTTCGTACTGTTTCAGAACCATTCGAATCCCTCCAATCCGGTGACAACGATTTATTTTGACTTACCCAAAATGTCTTACCTCAGGTTGGATGTCTTCGACTGAGATAATCTCATCGAGGGGAAGATCGTCAGGGAGGGGTTTTTTCGACGACCGGCGGTGGAGTTGATTCACCGCCGGTTTTAGCATCTGTTCACCAATCTTGGTATTAATAAATCAGCTGGTTCGTTATCCATTTCGGCTGTTTGAATGAGCAAACTTTATCATTTTTATGCACTTACTAATATTATATTGATGGAAATGGCCTTGATTCAAGCAAGTACGATATTGTATATAGGATATATGCTTTCATGAGAACCACTGCTCACTCTGGAGGTATCACAATGGCTGAACATATCTGCCCCTGGTGGCTGGGTTACTTTCATCTCGGTCCGCTGAGACGCCTGATGCAGAATCCGAAGAGGATCCTGTCACCTCATATCAAATCAGGCATGACTGTTCTTGATGTGGGCTGTGGGATGGGATTTTTCACCCTCGACATGGCGAGGCTCGTCGGGCCGAACGGTCGTGTCGTTGCAATCGACCTGCAGCCGCGGATGATCAAAACCCTCGTTCGTCGGGCCAAGAGAGTTGGACTATCCGAGCTCATCGATATGCGTATCTGTAGCAACGACAGTTTACAAGCAGACGATCTGGCGGGTAGCATCGATTTCGCTGCAGCATTTAATGTGGTGCACGAGGTGCCGGATATCCCGAGTTTCATGAGAGAGATACATTCCTTGCTCGTTCGCGGAGGACGGTTTCTCGTAGTTGAACCGAAGGGCCACGTTAATGATGGCGGGTTTGAGGGCACAACAGCAACGGCCCGAGAGGCAGGTTTTGAGGTCGTTGAACGACCCACGATCAGACGGAGCAGGTCTGTTCTCCTCCAGAAAGATTGACGTCTCGTATGCTCTCCGATTGAAAAAAGAGCCGCCCGACGTCATCTCAAATTTTTTTCAAGGAGCGAAAAGGAGGTTCATTTGTATTTGAGAAGGGTTCCCTTTATCTCCTTTTTCTCTTCTGCCGAAGTAGTGGTGACTCCCGTCGTCGTTTCTTTGTTTTCCTTTTTTTCGACGGTTTCAGCATAGGTGGACTTTCCACCGGTGGTGTAGTGTTCAAGCCCTAAAATAACGAGGGCGTCAGCCCCTTTCTCCTGGGCCTTTTTGAGCATTTCCTTCTGCATTTTTTCTGCACTAACAAAATCGTCGGCAGTGGCGGTAATATGCCCCATTATTGTATACTCCCGCTCGACATCATCGAGCGAGAAGAAGATATCAACGTGTCCTGTAGGCGGGTACTCCCTGCCGACATAATCGATCTTGGTGCAGCTGAACATGAAAACTAAAACAGCAATAAGAAAAATGACTCGCTTCATAGTTACCTCACTTTCCATCTGCCATCATCTTTTCGCTCGGCATCTCCACGTTGGCTGATATGGTACAGTAGAGACATGATGGGGGCGATAAGTAAAGCTTTTTATTCCTTAGGATCTTTTCTCGGTTCACAGGTAATTTTTTATTTGACTGAAATGGGAAAATTTACGAAATTTCTACGTTACTGTGCTGTATAATTGTAAAAATGGAAAATTCAGGAGCAAATCGGATAGTTATGCTCTCCGAATGGTAGCTTTTTGGTAATTCCTTTAATAACATTGGATTAAAGATATCGGTCACGCTGGAAAGGAGTTCCTATGATCGAGATTTCTGAACTGACGAAGTATTACGGTGATCTCCGTGCCCTCGATCATATCAGTCTGACGATCCGGAAGGGTGAGATCTTGGGATTGCTGGGGCCGAACGGTGCCGGGAAGACAACATGCCTGCGTATCATTACCGGGTATCTCTCGCCGACCTCCGGGACTGTAACTGCGAAAGGATTTTCGGTTGATGAGAATCCCCTGGAGGTCAAGAAGATGATCGGTTACCTGCCCGAGACGGCACCGCTGTATCAGGACATGTTGGTGTACGATTTCCTGAACTACGTTGCTGATATCCGTGGTCTCGATCCAACCGGCAGCGATAATCGTATACACGAGTTGGCAGATATCTGCGGTCTCAACGAGGTCATGCACCGGTCTATCCATGAGCTCTCGAGGGGCTACAAGCAGCGGGTGGGTTTGGCTCATGCCATGATGAGCGACCCCGAGATACTGGTCCTCGATGAACCTACTTCCGGCTTGGATCCGAACCAGATCGCTGAGATCCGGGATATTATCAAAAATATCGGCAAGGAAAAAACAGTCATCATCTCCACGCATATCTTGAGCGAGGTTGAAGCGACGTGTGATCGGGTCGTCATCATCAACAAAGGAATAATCGTGGCCGACGGGAGCACTGATGAATTGAAGAAATCTTCAAAAGCAGAATATACGTTGAACCTGACGCTCAAGGGCGCTGATGGTAAAGACGTGAAAACCCTCCTGTCGCCGGTTGGCGGTGTTGCCAATATTGAACAGACTGGCACCGATGACGGCATACTCTCTTTCCGGTTGCAGTGCCGGACTTCGGAAGATATTCGCGATGATATTTACCAGAGAATCAAACAGAAGGACTGGGTCCTTCTTGAGTTCAGCCAGGAATTGACGAGCCTCGAAAAGATATTCAGGGATTTAACAAAGGAGAGCGATAGATGATAGGAGCAAATAACGTCTCGTATATATTCAAAAGGGAATTCAGAGTATATTTTATCTCTCCGATCGCGTATATCGTCATTGCGATTTTTCTCGTCATTGCCGGATGGTTTTTCTTTTCAACGTTTTTTCTATTCAACCAGGCGGAGCTGAGATCATTCTTCTCCATGCTCCCGATCATTTTTTCATTCATCATTCCTGCGGTGACGATGCGGCTCTTCTCCGAGGAGTTCAACGTCGGTTCCTACGAAATCCTCGTTACCCTACCTGTTACGTTTCGGGATATCATTGCCGGTAAGTTCTTTGCCGCAGTGGCGTTCATCGCGATCATGATGATACCGACGCTCAGTTACGCGATATCGGTTGCATTTCTCGGTGAGCTCGACTGGGGCCCCGTATTCGGCGGCTATATCGGAGCAATCCTGCTCGGTGCCTCTTTCAGTGCAATCGGGCTCTTTGCATCATCTATCACCAGGAATCAGATCATTGCTTTTATCATTGGCATGGTAATCTGTTTTGCGCTTACCATAATTGACAAGCTCCTCTTCTTCTTGCCGGAATCCCTGCTCGGATTCTTCCAGTACATCGGTGCTGACCATCACTTCCAGAATGTAGCGAGAGGGATCATCGATTCTAGGGATATCATTTACTTTCTCAGCTTGATTTTTATCGCCCTGTATGCGGCACAGTTATCGGTTCAGGAAAAGCATTAGGGGGTTACAATGACGTCAAAGAATCGTCATGGAAAGTACTACAAATTTCTCGTTTACCTCGTGGTTGTGGTGTTGATCAATATCGTGGGCGTTACCCTGTTTTTCAGAATTGATCTCACAGTGGATAATATGTACTCGCTCTCAAAGGCGAGCCAGGAGGCAGTCGCCACGCTCTCAGAGCCACTGACCATCAACGTATTCTTTACCAAGAACCTTCCGGCACCGCACAACAATACCGAACGGTATCTGCACGATCTCCTCGAGGAGTACTCCGTTCATTCGAACGAATATTTCAACTACCGCTTCTACGACGTGAGTGCTGAGGAGGGAGACATCGACGAGGAGGCGAGGACGAACCAGCAGATGGCCAGGAACTATGGAATCCACCCTGTGCAGATCCAGAATATCGAGCAGGATGAGGTAAAGTTTCAGAGGGCTTACATGGGTATGGTGCTCATCCATGGCGATGTGATCGACAAGATATCGGCGATCACTTCAACAGAGGGTCTCGAGTACACGATCACATCGAAGATAGAGAAGATGAACAACAAGATCAGCACGCTCCTCAATCTCGATGAGCCGATTCAGGTAAAACTGTTTTTCTCATCCTCCTTCCAAGCTGTTGCGCCTCAGTTGCGGATTAGGGGGCTACTGGATATTCCCGGAGACATCGAATCGCTGGTCAATGGGTTGAATGAAAAGTATTACGGAAAGCTCGCATTTGTGAGGCTCGATCCCATGACTGACCCATCACTCCAACAAGAGGTCTCAAGATACGGGATTTTGACGTTGAAGTGGCCCTCGATGAAGGATGCAGCCGGCAATGAAATCCTCGCAGAGGGAACGGCTTCTGCTGGTCTCGTGGTAGAGAAGGGAGACCAGTATGCTCCCATTCAGCTTATTCAGGTTGTTAATCTCCCTCTTTTCGGAACCCAGTACCAGCTCGCAAACATGGACAAGATGGAAGAACAGTTGATCGAGTTGATCGATGACGTCATCGATATCAATAAGAAGATCGGCTACCTAGCTGGCTACGGGACAATCCCCTTGACCTCGGCGCCTTCCCCTCCGAATGCGCCTCAGGTACAGCAAGAGAACCTCTCTAATTTCAACAGGCTCGTTTCTGAGAGCTACTCAATCAACAACGTTCGGTTGGAGGAAGAGGGTATTCCCGAAGGTATCGACTGTCTCATCATTGTAGGTCCCAGAACGGAGTTTTCCGATTACGATCTGTTCCGGATAGACCAGTTCCTGATGAGGGGAAAGTCCCTGGCCCTCTTCATGGACTCGTTCGAAGAGATCATTCCCCAGCAGGATCAAATGCGCATGAGGTACCAGGAGCCGATATACAGACCGATCAACACGGGCCTCGAGAAGCTCCTCGACCATTACGGTGTGGAGGTCAAGAAATCGTATGTACTGGACAAGAACTGTTATGAGCAGCAGCTGCCGCAGATGTTCGGCGGCGGCAAGCGCACCATATATTTTGCACCAATTATCAGAGACGAGTTCATCAACGATGAATTGCCCTTTATGAAAAATATCAAAGCGCTCGTCACCGTCAAGAACTCCCCTGTGGAATTGAAGAAAGATGCTATGGAAATGCGGGGACTGAGAGGCGAGCTCCTGTTCTCATCTTCTGAAGAGTCCTGGGAGACGAGTGGGCGTATCAATTTGAATCCACTCCTCATGCGTCCACCGGAGAGCGATGAGGAGCTGAAGAGCCAACCCCTTGCCGTTGTGATCGAGGGGGAGTTTCCAAGTTATTTTACAGACAAGGAAATACCAGCGAAACCGGTTGAAGATGATGAGTCAGCAGATGAGGGGGTAACCGGGGAAACGGCAGCGGAGGATGAAAAACGGGTAGAAGCTCCCGTTGCCCAAGACATCACCGACTTCGGATCGATCATCGAGAAGGGGAAACCGGGTAAGATATTCCTGATCGGAACATCGGAAATACTCAAGAACAACATATTGGATGAGGCGGGCGAATCGACAAACGCAACCTTTATTATGAACTTGCTCGATTACCTGAACGACAGGGTCGGTTATGCCGAGATGAGGAGTAAGACACAACGTTTCAATCCCTTGCAAGAGAGTACGCCCGGGGTCAAGGCGTTTGTCAAGACATTCAACATTGCAGGCCTTCCCATCATCGTCGTTGCGTTCGGTACAATGGTCTGGTTGCGTCGGGCGACGAGGAAGCGACAGATCCAGATGATGTTCAAGAAGTAACAGATGGAGGTAAGGAAAGAGATGAAATTAAAAAAGGAATACATCGCCCTCGGCGTCATCATCGTGGTACTCGTCATTTATCTCGTTTTGAGGACTGCCGACAAGACACATTACAAGCTCCCCGAGCTTGAACATGTTGAAAAATCGCAGATCACCCAGCTCATCATCGCTCGTGCGGATAGTGCAATCACCTTGAAATTGGTGGGTGATCGCTGGTGCATCGAGCCTCAGGGATATCCCATAGACCAGAACACTGTGGACAAGATGCTCGATGCGGTCAGCAAGTTTACCCTGACCACGCTGGTGTCGCAGTCGAAGGACTACCATCGCTATGAACTGACCGATGAGAAGAAGATCGGTATCGAGGTGTTTGGAAGAAATGGTGTTTTGCGTAAATTCGATATCGGTAAGACCGCATCGACGTATCGCCATACGTACGTTCGCCTTGAAGGGGACCCGGTGGTCTACCAGGCGAGGGAGAATATGAGAACTACCTTTGATACCGAACTGGAGCGGCTCAGGGACAAGTCTGTCATGGCGTTTGACAAGGAAACGGTCACCAGCATCGTCATCGAAAGCGACACTGAATCACTAACCCTGAAAAACACAGAGATGCTCGTTGAGGCTCGCCCTGAGGAGAAGGGAGAGGAAGAAGGGGAGGGCGCTGGAGAAGAAGCTGCCGGAGCTGGTTCTGAAGGGGAGGAAGTTGCCGGGAGTGAGCCTGAATCGAAATGGCAGACGCCGGAGGGAGAGGCGGCTGATGACAATGCGGTCGACCGCGTACTCAACACGCTGTCAAACCTCAAATGTGACAAATATATCTACGGCAGAACAAAGGACGACCTTACAGAACCCGTATTCACGGTGACGGTTGAGGGTACCGAGATGGTTTCGCTTTCGATCTTCGAGCAGGAGAATAATCAGTATCCTGCCCTGTCTTCCCAGAACGATTACCCGTTTCTCCTGTCTGAATATCGGGTGAAGCAGATCATGAAAAAACCGGACGAGCTGCTTGGAAAAGAAACTGATAAGTGATCTTCCTTACATATAAAAATGAAACGAGGGTGATGACTTAATCATCCGGTTCCCATACGTTTGAACGCTCTTTCTTCAACCGGCTCCGGTACTTCTTGTCTTTGATCCTTCGCTCCAGCGCTGCAGGCGGGATTTGCTTCTTTTTCCTGGGGAGTTTTTCTTTCAAGGCTTCACGCAACAATTCCACGAACCGTTCGGTTGCCGCTTCACGATTAGCACGCTGGCTCCGGTGTCTCTGAGAAACGATCCGTAAGATACCTTTTTTACTGATTCTCGTTTTCAATTTCTCTTGAATCAGCTCGCGTTGCTCCTCCGAAAGACTGGGTGTATGGGCGACGTCGAATTGCAGGGTTACCCTGGTACTGACCTTGTTGACGTGTTGTCCGCCGGGCTTGCTGCTGTGGGAGAAGGTATAGATCAGTTCATTATCTGATATCGAAACGTCTTTCGTGATGTTAATCATTGCTAGATCTCGTTCCCGGTTTGTCGAACATCACACGGTGTACCGAAGCCCTAATTGTATATACTCAATTTTACTGTTCCCGCTTCGGGTATAGTGACTTATTTCCATTGCCGCAATCTTACAGTATATCTCCATACATTGTGTGATTCAAGCTTTAACTGTAAGTTAGAATTGAAGATCCATTTCGGTCGATGGAAGAGTTCGGGCGGTTCGAGCTTCAAAGACTCGGATATTTCACGTTGACTCACCCGGATGGGATTATTACATAGAAAAGAATGGTGACGTGATAGGTCTGGCGCGATTCGGTGCGTCGGTACCAGGGCAGGTGGCTTTAGAGAAGTTGGGCTTCAGCATTGACTATGTGTTAGAGAAAGCGAATTCATTACTTGAGAGGTGAACCATGAACGTCGTCATTGGTGCAGACCACGCAGGATTTCTATTAAAACAGGAACTACTCGGCTTCCTGGAAGATCTGGGCTATGATGTTCAGGATGTCGGTACCCATAGCGAGGATCCGGCAGACTACCCTGACATCGCAGAATCACTGGCTCAGGTCATCCTTCGCGGAGATGCTCATCGCGGCATTCTCGTCTGTGGGAGCGGTGTGGGCGCATCCGTTGCTGCAAACAAGATTCCAGGCATTAGGGCGGGGCTCTGTCACGATGCATACTCAGCTCACCAGGGTGTGGAGCACGACGATGTCAACGTGCTGGTCCTCGGTCCACGGGTATTGGGAGTGGAACTGGCAAAGGAGCTGAGCCGGGGATTCTTGAGCGCTTGTTTCTCTGGTGAGGATCGTCACAGCCGCAGAGTTGAAAAGATTAGAGCGTTGGAAGATCGGTACGGATCCCGGAGCAAGAAAGCATAGGCGCGAGAGGTGCCTGGATGGGAG
>Ga0209427_10003190_pt1 | contig 19262 bp, 19 predicted proteins | sample DeeMarSWOR136_30_FD_187465 | JGI IMG/M metagenome (GOLD analysis project Ga0209427, IMG submission 187465) | Marine sediment microbial communities from White Oak River estuary, North Carolina - WOR-1-36_30 (SPAdes) (version 2) | ecosystem: Environmental > Aquatic > Marine > Intertidal zone >...
TGGATGTTACTCCAAAAGAATTTTACATTCAACTTGTATTTGCAGCATTTCAACTTTTGACATCATGCTTCTTCTGGTTTGAAGTGCTTTTGGAAGACATGATGGATTTCTTTGGGTTTTTCCAGTATAAAGATACCATCTATGGCGGCTAGCTTTTTGGTGCGCTCAACATCTTCTTTTCTTACTTGTATTTTCATTTCGCTTCCGTCTGGAAGCTGCGTGACTGTTATTCCTTCCTTGTAGTCGCAGGGCAGTATGTAAACGGGTACAAAGCTTTTCAGAGCCATTATTGTTGCGTTACATAGTAAAGTGTCTGCTATTCCCGTTGCGATCTTTGCAACTGTGTTTGCTGTAGTTGGAGCAATCAGCAAAAATTCGATTTTTCCGCTCTGCAGCTGAACCGCAAGAGTTGGTATATTCGAGTTGACTTCCACCCGAACTTTGTCAAAGTTTTCCTTCAAATCCTGACCTAAACCGTAAAAATTTACTACTTGGTTTCCTGCTTTCGAAAGATACACTGTTATTCTGATGTCATTTTGATACTGCTTTTTGATCTGCTTCATAATCTCAATTGTTTCAACAAGTCGGTCTCCGCTGCCTGTGATTCCCCAAGCAACCCTATTCACCTTTTTTTGCTTTTTTTCCATTTCCACAGTTCCAACAGCCATTTTCCATCACTTCATTTCTCGGTTTAAATCTCGATTTTGTTAATGGCTTCGGCGAATCGTTTAATTGTCTTTTTCAAACTTCTAAACCCTTCCTTATCTTCTTTTACGCCGTCTAGAGTGTCTTTTGACCAGAAGTTTGCTCCCAAGTTTGCTCCGAACGGACCACCACTTACGGGTATGACCGCGTTTAGGATGTAAAATGTGTGGATTTGCTGCATTGCCTGTTCCTGCCCTCCAATTCTGTCTCCCCCAACAGCAATAGCCATACCTATTTTGTATTTGAAGATGTCTGGGTCTGCAGCTAACAGGGCTCTGCATCTGTCCATAACTGCTTTTGTTTGGGCGCTAATTCCTCCGTTATAGACTGGAGTGGCTATTATTATTCCTTCAGCCTCCTTCAGCAGACCATAGAGGATGTTCATATCATCCTTTATTATGCATTCTTTATGTTTCAAACAGTGATCGCAGTGGGTACAGAATCCAATTTTTTTGCCTCTAACTGTGAAAAACTCTGTATTGAAGCCCCTCGTTTCCAGCATGTTTAGGGCTTCTCTTAAAACGTGTTCTGTTGCACCTTTCCTAGGGCTCCCACATATGCCAACAATCATGGTGCTTCATCCCGATTCTATGTATCCGAAGCTCAATAAATGTTACTAACCCCCCAAAAGGGGCAACACCTAAAAGCAAGAGACAACCGAACTAGCAATCATGGAAAAGAAGCAAGCTGCAGTTGTAGCCATATTTTGTGGCATCGCCGTTTTTGGCATAAAACTAGTAGCGTATTTTATTTCTAATTCTGTGGCTTTGCTTTCTGATGCCCTAGAATCTATCGTTAACATAACAGCTTCAGGGCTAATGCTTTTTTCGGTTTGTGTCTCAGAAAGAGCCCCAGACAGTAGCCACAAATATGGTCACGAAAAAATCGAGGACATATCAAGCCTCGTGGAAGGCATCTTCATACTCATAGCTGCCCTTCTTATCATCAATGCCGCAGCGGGGCGCCTCTTCGAACCCGCTGAACTGTTTGAACTCGATATTGCCATTGGAGTCTCGATGTTCGCTACTGCCCTGAACGCGGGGCTTTCTTGGCTGTTAATCAAAACTGCTAAGAGCTGCGGCTCACCGGCTCTTGAGGGCGACGCGAAGCACCTCTTTTCTGATGTAATCTCAACTGTAGGCGTGTGGATAGGACTCTTTGTTGCCCAGTTAACTGGATGGGGTTTCTTGGATTCTATCTTGGCCTTTGTGGTTGCAGTTTTGATTGTGAGGATGGGTGTGGGGCTTGTTTTGAAGGCTTCAAACCGTCTAATGGATCAATCGTGTAGAGAAGAAGAGGCGAAGATAATGGATGTTCTTGGCAGGCATTCCTTCCAGTTTATCGACTTCCATGATTTGAAAACCCGCCGACTTGGGAACCAAGTTTTTGCGGAGCTTCATCTTTCGGTTGACGGTTGCCTTAGCGTTAAGGAGGCTCATGATCTTACGGATCATTTAGAAGAGGAATTGAAGGAAGAGCAGCCAAACGTGAACCTGACAATTCATGTTGAGCCGCCAGATTAAAGTAGCAGGCGGGAAAAACCGTTTCAGTTTTTGGAATGCTTTTTTCATAATGTCCCTTATCTTACACGAATGTATGATATATTGCTATAGTGGATGTGAGGTGAAGAAAATGACCCTTAAAAAAAGAGGAGCTTTCGGCTTCGCAGTTCTATCTCTTCTAATGCTGCTGACTTTTTCCGCTTTTATTTCTGTCCAAGCAAACGCACAAACCATTGGAGACAGTACTCCGCCAGATATGCCCGTTGATGCTTTACAATACAATCGGACCGACATCACTCCTTCTGGATACATGGAAACGATACAAGCAATGGAGATGAACGTCTTCTTCTACAGAAATGTTACCTTAATGATGAACTGCACCAGAAATTGCGAAATGAATGTAACCATAGACCCGCAAGTCAGAAACAGGATTGTCTCCATTACTGTTGATCCAAATCAAACAATGATGCTAACCATGAATGTTAGCGCTTCACCGCCTCAAGGCGAAGCAGTGATGGAACGTACCCTTAACTTCTACATGGGACTGGAACCAAACGCTACACTCCAACTGCAAGCCCAGATAAGATTACTTATCAACCAGACCGAACTCAGTGCTGAACTTGGCAGAGAAGTCAACGCTTCGAGGCTAACCTGGATGTACTGGAACACAACTCAGGCCCAGTGGGTTCCAGTTGAAAGCTACATGGATCAAAATGGCTACTTGGTCTGTAACACAGATCACTTCTCAACATGGACTGTCGCTGAGGTTGAATCGCCAGATGCGGTGCCAGAAAACATACACATATACACAGTAATAGGTTTGATAGTAACCGTAACAGTTGCCGCTGCATTGTGGAAACGAAAGAAGCCAAATCAGGAGAGCCAATGAGCTGTTGGAGTTATCTCCAACAACCCCCTTTTCTCTTTTTTAGTCGACTTCTTTTACCATCGTAAAATATTTGCCAGTGTCTTCTTGCTAACAGTTTCAGCGATCTGTTTTCCAGCCAATTTTTCTGCCAGTTTAAGAGCGAATGGAAGGGCTGTTGCGGGTCCTCTGCTTGTTACGATGTTGCCGTCAACCACGACAATGTTCTCTCTGGGTTTGCCTCCGCCCTTTCTAAGCTCGTCTTCCATTCCCGGATAAATCGTGCAGGCTTTCCCTTCAAGAACACCAGCGTCTGAGAGAACCGCAGGAGCTGCACATATTGCAGCCACTAATTTTTTGGAGCCGAACGCTTTTCTGATCAGGGCTATCACTCGCGGGTCCTTTCTAAGATTCTTGTACCCTGGGTTCCCTCCAGGAACTACAACTGCATCAAAATTTTCTACAGTCACGTCGTCGATTGAGCTATCAGGAACAATTTTTATTCCATGTGCACCCTCAACGACATCGGGTGCCAAACCAGCAACTGTTACGTCTACCCCAGCTCTTCTGAGGACGTCTACAATTGTTACTGTTTCGATTTCTTCAAATCCTGTGGCAAGAAAAACTAACGCTTTAGCCATACACACACCTCCACTATTGCTCTAGTTCTTTGACCAATTTCACTATCTGTTCTATAACATACTCGTTTATTTTTTGTCCTTTCTCAGAGGATGCTATTGTCGGGTCGCCCATAACTCCGCTTGGGAAGTATCGTTCAGGGTCTGGAACAACTTCGAATCTGGGCAAATTTGGGTAATTTCGTGTCCCTTTTCCTTTTATCAGGTCTGATCGAATAGCCATCACTCTTGAAGTTTCAATGGTGCCAGCGTGGGAATCTCTTTCATCAAACTCTTTGCCTCTAAGATCAAACGCAAAGTCGTAATCAGAGCAGACCGTAATTCTGGGTCTATTCCCTTCGTTCATGTGGTTAGTTACGACTGTTTTGGCTGCAAGCTTAAGTGCAACCATATGTGAGCCGCCTGCATGACCTGTTATAATTAGCAATCTCTTGAAGCCATTGCGAATGAAATCCTCCAGAATATCAGTCATTATGCTCCGCAGCGAATCAAAGCTTATTGTGATTGTGCCCGGAAAGTTTCTTGTAGAATTGCAGACACCATACCTCAAGGGAGGAGCAACCAAGCAGCCTGTTTTTCGGGCAACACCCAAAGTCACATACTCTGACTGAAGGCTGTCTGTACAAAGCGGCAGATGAGTTCCATGCTCTTCAATGCTTCCGCATGGGATAATTACAACTTTTCCGTCTTTAGCCGCCTTTTCCGCTTCAGGCATACTCAACTCGTCAAACCACAACGTCTCGTTTTTGTCTGAGCCTTTACTCATGTTTCATCATTTCTCCTTTTTTACGGTTGAATTGACTAGAATGTACATACATTAATTCCCTCTTTGATTACCTTTAAGGTTTGTTCGTAGTATCGTGGACCGTAACTTAGGGTAATCTGATGGAATACATTGGTTCCATTTACGACCTTCTCAAGGTTTCCTTCAACCAAAACCTGTTCACCCCGTTTTGCCTGCATCCTAAACTCTTCCATGTAGGAGAATATCCGAGTGATGTTATCAACTTGTGGGCCATCTAAAACATCTTTCACTTCAATCTGGTAAACCGAAGGAATAAACGGCGCATCTTGGTCATCAATTATCTCAGCTACTGCTTTAAGCCAGCCTACATGGAATATCCGAGTGAACGGATTGTATTCGTTGCAGATTTCTGTCCAAGATTTCACTGGCTCAAACTCTGCCTTAACAACTCTTCCCACATCTTCAGAATCAAAGTAACCGTAAATCATTTTTCTTCGCTGATGCCAAAGATATTCTTTCAGACTGTAATTCACGAACTTCCAATCTTTCGCCTCAACAGCCTTCATGTGGTCAAATTCGTTCCGCAAAGAAGCGTCTTCCCTGTAAAGAGTTTCTAATGCCTCACAGAGCCTGTTCATATTTTTTCTGCCGTGAACGATGAAGTCTAAATCCGAAAAGTTGGGATGATAAAAACCATGCAGAAGAGAACCAAACACTCCAAAATCTTTTTCTTTCAAGCCTGACTGGGATAAAACCCGCGTAAACAAATCCTGTAACGCCTTTAGTAGAACGTCCTCAGGCTCTTTTGTAAGAATCTGCTGTAAGCCAACATCAGGTTTACGGACTTCTGTTATGTCGTCTTCGTTTACGCCTACTAGGCACTTCTGTAACGGTTCATAAAAAATTGTGTACTGAGGAAACTTGTTTAAAACAAGCTTAAGTCCCTCGTCTGCAAAAAATTTGTAGTAAAGAGGCTCACTTTCGCCTCTTCTTGCCCTAGGATTAGTGGACCTGAAGATAGTTGGCGACGCATACTCTGGGTCACAAACATAAGCGCCTGAAGGATGAATGTAACCGTAAACCCGAAAAATTATGCCATCCTCTGTGAGTATGGCGTCACGGTCTCGCAGTTTCAACAACAAAACACCTCACAACTTAGCATTCATATTAGGAGCCTAATATTACTTCATTGTTGAAAACAGCCTTTTTTCTGTTTTTGCAGGAAAGTTGATTATTTGTTTTCCGAAAGTTTGTGTTGTATTATTCTTGTGTGTTGGTTTTTAACTAACAAACAGGTTCAATATACTCTTTCTCTCTTGTAGCCGTGCCCACAACAACCTGATAGCTAACTTCGCCAGTTTCAACGTTTTCTACCCGCTCCAACGTTCCCGAAACCTTGATGCTGTCTCCCTGTCGAGCCACATTTCTGTAGTAACCAATCATGGATAAAACTCTTGCTGGAAGCTGTTCCTCCGATAGTTCTGACGCCGAATCGTCTGGCTGATAGTTTCTAATCGGGTAGATTGCTGGTCTGAACATGTTTTCGCTGTCGTCAACAATCTCGCAACTGAAACTGACATTCTTAACTGGCGTGTACTTCAGTTTCCCGTGCTGAGCACCTATTTCTTCATATTTTCTTACAGCATTGTACACAAAACGCCTATCATTATAGCGCCCCCTATGCTTTCTTGCATGATCAATCTTTTTGGTGAAAACATGCGAGAACACGCCTTCATCTGCAAGCTTGTTAACAGCACTTTCTAAATTTTTGAAGTTCTGGGAACCGTAAACCACAAGGTCAATATCAGAATATTCAGAATGCATATTCAAGCCAACAGACCCGTGGATTCCAAAATCCTGGATGGACACTTGCGATTCTGCGGAGAGAAGCGAAACCAGCTCCACAGCTTCTTCCTGCAAACAATCTCGCTTTTCTTTTTTGAATATCTCCTGTAGGCACTCACCTGGCAAATAAACTCTTTTTATTTGGTCTAATGGAACGCACAAAACTTCTTTACCCCTGAAGGGACAGCAATACAAGTAATGCGGAAAACTGCTCCGAAAAGTTTCCAGAAACTTTTGATAGTTTTGAGGCGTATAGAGCTTTTCTGGTCTGGAGAGTTCCAATTTTCCAAGTTTCCACTTCTGTTTGAGAAACCGTATAGGAAAATGATGCGCCAAGTTGGAGGGTATATATTTTAGGAAGGCGAAAACCCGTTTGTCCGGGTGCTCGTATCCAAAAACGTAGAAAATAAACCCCTCTTCAGTGAGAAGGCTTTCGCCGTCTCTGGGAATCCAATCTTTTGTTGCCAAACTGTTCATCCTCGAGGTTAATTCAGCAACTTTGCAGACTATTATCGCCTTTAAACATTCCTGAAAACGTGTGGTATCCCGCCAAGAGTTATCTGTTCCGTCTCCAGTAATCAGTTTGGTTGAGCCGAGGGAGTTGGCGAATCTTAGTCCGATCGTGATGGTTATGCTGTTGCGTATCTCCATGGGATCAAAGGATTCAAAACTTTGACGACATCTGGGATTACTTCGAATATTTCTTTTTAATCGAAGGGGTTAATGTAATAGTGGACTGGAAAAGAGGTAACTGTTAATAGACAACCAAAATACTTATTCAAACTCAATTGGGAAGGGAACCATTATGGAGAATCAGTTCGATTGGAAAGCAAAAATAGCATTCATTTGTTACCTCGCATTGGCTGCTGGACTTGTTGTGGGAAGCATCATAGTAGCCATCATACTGCTTGGGTTGGGACTCGACTTTCAGGAATTAACTTTTCCAGTTGCACTCATATCTCTTCCAATCACTGAAGGCATAATCCTTGGAATCACGCTTCTGTTTGCTAAACATAAAGGTGCAAATTTAAGAAAACTGGGTTTGAAAAAGCCAGGTCTCAGAATAATAGTGATTGTATCCTTTGCTGCAGTGCTTCTTCTCTTTTTAGCTGGAAGTATTTCTTTAGTTGAAGAAATTGTTCTTGGCCCAGAACCCGATGCGGAACTCCTTGTAGACGCTATATTGCCCAGAGACGTGGTTCAACTGATTGCTATGGTTGGCATTTCATTAGCCCTAGTCGGACCAGCTGAAGAATTAGCTTTCAGAGGTTTTGTCCAGAAAGGGTTTGAAAACTCGTTTGGAAAAACATCAGGTCTGTTGATTGCATCTATCTTATTTGGTCTCTTACATGGTCTGAATTCTTTGCGTTCTATTATTCCAGTGACTGCTGTTAGCCTGTTTCTGGGTTATGTTTGGCAGAAAACTGACGGAAACACTACCGCTTCAGCTTGGATGCATGGAATATACGACGCGATAGCCATAACAATAACATATTTTGCTTATATCTAAAAGACCAAATCCGTCTCGGTTAAGTATAATAGTGTCTTTTCGAGACTGTTGAGAGTATGCGAGGTTTCAGGGACCGGGATTTTCTTCAAACCAATGAAGGTTTCTTTTTTTGTGTAGTTGGTTCGTTACATCCGCCCGAACGGGTCATCTCCTACATTAAATATATTCCCTCGAACTCCGGCGTCTGGGGAAGAGACGAAAAAAAATTCAGCAGAATATTACAGAAATACACGATTCAAAATCTGCTGGAAACCTTCAACTATCTGAAGATTAACTATCCTCATTACATGTTCCATTCCCTCGTTGACAACATCACCATAACTGCAGTTCCTTACCAAAACATAACGGAACATTTCAAGCCAGAAAAAAAACTGGCTCAACTGCGGCAAGCTTCGCAACTAGATTCATTACAAAAGAAACTGGTTAGATTCACAAGGTTTTTGGAGGAAACAAGCGGTGTTCCCGAGGTGTCTTTCGGTGTAACCGGGTCCCTTCTTCTTGACATTCATCAACCCACATTTTCGGACCTTGACGTAACCGTATATGGAGTAAAGGACAGTTGGACTCTGCACAACGCCTTGAGTGAAAATCACAATTCTGAAATGGCTATGAAACGTCTCAAAGGAAAGGCTCTCCAAGACTGGTGTACTAAGAAAGCTAAGCAATATCCGTTGTCACCGGCGGAAGCATCGAAGATTTACGAACGGAAGTGGAATCTAGGAGTTTTTGAGCGCAGATGGGTTTCTATTCATCCGGTTAAGCTTGAAAGCGAGGTTACTGAAGAATACGGCGAAGCGACCTATCATCCATGTGGTCAAGTAACCATACGAGCTATTGTTCGCGACAACATTGACTGCCTTTTTCTTCCTTCAGTCTATAAGATCGAAGAAGTGAAGGTTCTGGAAGGTCCCCAGCTAGGTAAGGTCACTGAGGTAGTTTCGTACGAGAGTCTCTATGACAGTATAGCTGAAAACGGCGAAATCATCCAAGCTAGAGGCAAACTTGAACGTGTTACAGAAAAGGGAACCAGTCGAGAACAGTATCGTGTTCTTGTAGGTTCTCCTGAAGGCAAAGGCAACGAATACATAAAATTGCAGGATTAGCCGCAAAAAGAGTGGGCTACTCCAGATTCAAGACTTCTTTTAGAACGGCGCGATACGGACCAAGTTTGCCTCCGTAATTTCCAGCCGTAATCTTTACAACGCCCGGAACCTTGATTGCCGCCTTTATTCCTTCAGCCATAGCCTTTTTTACAACTTTCTGGTTCAAGCCATTTATTACTATCTCGTAGACACTACTAACATTTTCCGGAACTTCAGAGTCTGGCACCAACTTCCGGATAGTAGGACAGTATTGATGATTGGTGGATGCTGGAAGCTTGTAATTCAGGGATCCCACTTTAGACCCTGCCCTGCAGAGACCACCCGGGAAGGGCATAATTACTCCCCGAACATTTTTGCTAATTGCTTCTTTGGCGTCTTCTGATGCTTTAAGAGCAGCCTTCCAGTCCTTTGCTAAGATGAGCATGTTTCCGCTGGCAACAGCTTTCATGATGCCAAAGTCGTCTTCAACCATGAATTCGCCTTCCATAACTGGGATGCGCCAAACTTTTCTTCCAGCAACCTCGTCACTCTTTTGGAAGCCATCTCCGAATAGGCGTAGGCTTCTTCCTATTTTCACTCTGCGTTTAGCTTTGGGTAGAGCGTCGAAGGCTGCTGTTGTTGGGCATGTCATGATGCATTGTCCGATTCTTAGGCTCATCTGGTGTTTGAGGTCGTTTCTTGAACTGTGGTAGATTTGGATTATGGCTCCTGGGCGTCCATCCGGGGTTTCTTTGGGAGATACGAGAGCTTCTACTGATGCTTCTGCTGGTGACATAATAATGGATGATGCAAAGCCGGCTGCGGTTCTTGCTGCGATTAGAGCCCATTTCTCGTTAGCGGCTGTTATCAGTATTCTGCCTGCCCACATGGGAAACATTTCGGCGAATGTATCCTCTATTATTATACCGTTTTCTAGAATGTATCCCTTTTCGTCTTTTTTAACTGCTTTTAGTTTTGTCATTTTGTTCTTACTCCGGTTTCCACGCTTTCTTTTTTCTAAACACCTTATAGGTTGTTAATCCAATTTTGGCGTCTGTCACATATTCGAAACCCTGTTCTATAAGTTTTGTCATTTCCTCTAGTGCTGTGGCTCCTTGAAGAAGCGGCTTATTTGGCTTACATGGCGTTAGGGAGTTTGGAGCCAGGTGCAATAGAGCAAGTAATGGCAGGAAAAATAGACGGGATGCAAATAACACCTGAACTGATGCTAGTACTCGCAATCTTGTTATTGGTTCCGTTGGCTATGGCTTTCCTGTCACTGACCCTGAAGGATTCCATAAATCGCTGGGTAAACATCATCTTGGGCATAGTCTTTGTCGTCCTTGAGTTCCTTGCTTTAACGACTCTGTCTTCTGCATGGGCGATATTGATGACGCTTCTAAAAGTTGTTTTTGCACTACTGATTGTCTGGTATGCATGGAAGTGGTCCAAACAGGAAGTATGAATTGTTAATTAATCTCTAACTTTCCCTCTTTTTTAGTCGAATTCTGAATATGAACATTTACTCCTAATTCATACTCCACTTTCATACCATTTAAAACAGACTACAAATCAACTTTTATTGCGCGTGTAAACAGAAAACACATCTTCAACGGTGGTTCACAACTTTCCTCTATTGGAGTCTCCTTTGGGTGAGAATGCGCTAGTATGTTTGTTTACACGCGTGCCTTTTTTTGGCATACAATATGTGAATGATCTGTCTCCGCTCACATGAAAACGTAGGATCTTCGAGCTTCTTCAGTTGTCTGAAGAGCCTTGGTTATTTCCCTGAAGTGATTAAGTGCTGTTCTTCCTCTCTCAGTTATATCATAAACAGTCTTCTGCCTCTTTTTCTTGCGTAATGTCTGTTCTTCAATGAGATTGTGCTCGGTTAATAAATCCAAGAATTCTTTTAGAACGCTACAGTTTACGTTGACCCTATACATGATATGGGTTAGTTTCAAAGATCCATGCCAAGCTAAAACCTGAAGGACGTCAACATAAATCTCCAGTTTTGACCTCCGCAAGTTCCTCTTCAAATTTTTACACCTTATTATTCAGATTCGAAGTCAGAATTCAAATATAGATGTTAAGAAGTGACAGTACATATTTGAAATAAATACACGTGCCCCCCTCTTTTTTTGTTTGATGTGCGTAACAAGTCATATTAGCAAAGTAGCTGGTATACCCTTTCTGTTCGTTTTCCAATTATGGAAGGAGGTGAAGTATATGATAGAAGTGAATAGAACTTACGAGTTCTTGCCGGGCATATACAAACAAGCCTACTTCAAAAACGCCAAGAAGTGGAAGGAAAGGATGCTACGAGTGCCTGGACTTGTCGAATTATATTCCCAACGTAATATCTTAGGTTCACCTTCAGTGCGACTAACTTTGATATGGAAGACTCTGACCGACTGGGCTAGGTTCGCTGAGAGCGTCGAAAGATGGGCAATAGAAGCTGAACTCGGCAAATTCGCAACAAATATAAGGATAGGGATCTGGGAGCCTTCGCCTGTCGTTCCCGAACCTCCACGTGCAAGAGACTGAGAGTCATAACCAGAAATAACCCGCTCTTTTTTGGGTTTCTGAAGGGTGTTCAACTATTTGAACAGAATGTTCAAAAATATTGTCTTATATCTCACGATTTACATTGTTCCTTCGAGTGATTTCAATGGAAAACGGAACCAGAAAAATCGGTCTCAGAGCAGCAGCAGGTTTCATTATTGCAATAACAATAATCTTAGCAGTGTTCGCATCAGGAATACAACTGCCAACCGTAAGAGCCAAAACCGGAACCCTAACCGTCCTGTTAACAGATGCTCCAGCGAACCTAACTCGCCTCGACGTTACAATCAGCGACCTTTCAGCCCTCAATGTCGACGATCCAGAAGAAAACTGGATACCCCTACCCTTTGTCGAAGGAACTAAGAACGTTACATTCGATCTCCTAGCCCTATACAACGTCACCATGGAACTATCCACAGTCGACATACCCATAGGAAACTACACTAAACTACGAATGGGCATACTTGATGCTAACGCTACTCGCACAGACGGAACAGAAATTTTGGACATCAAAGTTCCCCCAGGAAAAATAGACATAATCGTACACTTCGAAATAGAATCGGAAGGGAACACAGTCCTGCTCATCGACATGGAAGCCGACTGGGTAGCTATCAGCAAGAGCAACCGCCTCAGACCCGTCTTCAAAGCAACAATAGCAGAACCACCCCCGGAGGTATAAGAAATGCTTTCCCTCCTTTCCCCTCTGGGGGCTCTCGTAATCTCTCTTTGGGTTACCTTCGGATGCTATTTCATATGGTTCACATTTTCAGCGAAAAAAGTTCAGGAGATCACTACTGGAGATGCTTATGTTCTATGGAAGGCTCACAAGCAATTTGCTAAATGCAAAGCATTAGAATGTATAGAAATAGCAAGTGGAAAAAAGCTAGTTGGCTTTAAATGCGAATGCGGATACGAATACATCCAGAAAAAACCAATACTCAATTTCGGAAAAACAGTCAACCCCACAGATCTGACGCAAAAAGTGAGGAAACATCTCCCATCTACTATTATCTCCTGAAGAGGAAGTTCCTACTTCAATCCTTCCCGCCTCTTTTTCTTGAGGTGCTAAGATGAAAATCAAATCTGAGAAAGGAATCGTGAGAGATCTTAAAAGGGAGCTTGCAAGAATGGGATGCTCTGAAAAATCAATTCAAGAAATTTTAGATTGGTTCAAATTCTAAACTGGAGGATGTAAGGTGTATGGTTTGATTAAGAGAGCTGTGATTTCAGTTAAATTGATTCCAGAAGCCACAAAAACATCGGATGAACAAATCAAAAGTGACATCATTAAAGATTTTTCAAATATGAACATTTCTTGGTGCGCTGAAGTAGAAAAACTTGAAATCTTCACAGCAATAGAAAAATAGAAAATCGATAAGTGAGCAAAATCAATTCCTTTTTCACGTTCATTCGTATAACGGTTTCATATATATCGCTGGGCAGAATTCCTCTTTTTATCATTAGGCTATTACAAACGTCAAGGAATCGGTTCCGAACCTCTTTATAAACAGCCACGGAATCTATTCTCTCTCTTTTTTTTAGAACAAACTGGTGTTTCCGCTGCTATTTTCAGTTCCTATCCTGATTCCGAATCTGAATTAGCAATATTATTGATTCATACCTTGATTTCACAATTGTTATACGTTTACGCATGAAAGTTGAAGTTACACTTTCAATCGTCAGGCGTACAAATTTAATAAAGAGATGATTAGATGGCTAAAGCAACCGTTGTGCCTTTACCTAAAGCTGATGTAGATTTAACCGAAGCTCCGATAAATGTTTTGCATGTGGACGATGAAGCTGGCCTCTTGAAGGCTGCGAAACAAATCTTGGAGATGCATGGTCCATTTCAGGTGGAATCTGCCTTGTCTGTTAATGAAGCAATGAAAAAAATGAAGGAAAAAGCGTTTGACGCTGTTGTTTCAGACTATGTGATGCCTGAAAAAAACGGCTTGGACTTTCTGAAAGAACTTAGAGAGAGAGGAAACAATATCCCATTCGTCTTGTTCACGGGGAAAGGCAGAGAAGAAGTGGCTATTAATGCGTTGAATTTGGGTGCCGACTATTACGCCAACAAGATTGGTGACCCGCGAACAGTGTACGGTCAACTTGAACACTACATAAATCGAGCCGTGGAAAAAAGAAGAGCAGAAATACAGCTCAGAAAATCTGAAGAGAAATATAGGGGTCTTTTCGAGAACGCGCCTGACGTCATCGCCTTATTGGATTTGAAGGGAAACGTGACCGCCATAAACAAGGCTGCAGTAGAATATGGCTTCAAAGAAGAGGAAATTATTGGAAAAAATATACTTAAATTTGTTTCCAAGAAATACTGGCCGAGACTACTCAAAGATGTTGCACATATACTTCAAAGAAATTCGGTTAAAAACAAAGCCGAAATAAACACTCCTAAAGGAAAGAGAATCGCAGATTATAGAAGCACTCCCATAATCATAGACAACCGAGTTGTTGGTATACAAGTAATTCTAATAGATATCACTGAACGCAAGAAAACCGAAGAGGCTCTTGTTCAAGAGCGGGATAAGCTTGAATCAGTTGCAGCAGCCATCGGTGCTGGTCTGGTAATTGTTAGCAAAGATTATCATGTGTTGTGGGCAAATGACTTCATAAGACGATACAAGGGTGATACAATTGGAAAATTGTGTTATGCGACGCTTAACAGTTTAGATGCGCCTTGCCCAGATTGTGGTGTCACAAAAATTTTCGCGGGAAAAACAACTCTAGACAGTCATGAATACTACTCTACAACAATCGATGGCAAGCCTTATTGGGTTGAAATCGTCGCAACGCCAATTACGGATGAAAATGGGAACGTTATATCAGCAGTGGAGATTGCTGTGGACATAACTGAACGCAAGAAAGCCGAAGAAAAACTAGCAGAAAGCTATAGGAAAAACGAATTAGTGAATGAGAAGCTTCGTGTTGTTGGTGGTTTGACCCGCCATGATGTGCGAAATAAACTTTCTGTTATCGGAAACAATGTTTATTTGGCTAAGCAGAGGCTGGCTGACGACCAAGTTGGCGCTAGATATTTGGAGGATGTTGAATCTGCTGTGAAGCAGGTAGAGAAGATTTTTGATTTCGCCAGGGCCTACGAGATGCTGGGCGTTGAAGAACTATCTTACATGAATGTGAAGAAGAGTATTGACGAAGCGGCTATGCTGTTTTCAGGTATGAACGGTGTGACGCTCATGAATGACTGTCATGGCTTAACAGTTCTGGCCGATTCACTGCTGAGACAACTTATCTACAACCTGATTCACAACTCGTTGAGGCACGGCGAAAAAGTCAGCCAAATCAGAGTTTACTACGAAGAAGTGGGGGAAGATCAGCTGAAGCTGGTTTATGAGGATGATGGCATCGGCATACCCGAAGATGAGAAGGAGCTAATTTTTGGGGAAGGCTACGGCAAAGGCACAGGCTACGGACTCTATCTAATAACAAAAATGTGTGAAGCGTATGGCTGGACCATCAAAGAAACAGGCAAACATGGCAAAGGAGCCCAATTCACAATGACACTCCCAAAAACTAACAAAAACGGAAAACCAAGCTATCAATTAAAATAACTCAGTTGTCATCAAAACACCTACAAACCCAATCTCCTGTGAGTTGTCCTATTCTTTTCGGTGAAAAGTAGGCAGAAGACTTGGGACCCTTTGCGTTTCGTAGGACGCAGTTTTATTAACTTTAGCCGATTTTTTAATAAGAATCACAAACCACAAGACACATCTATCAGGGATATTCGCATATGGCGTTATTCGCATTAACCACAACAACAATAAGAATAGTTTTTCTGAAATTATGCTTATTTCGGTATCGGACTAGACTTTGTAGTACAATATGTTTTCGGTCTCTTTCTGGCTGTTAGGGCGATAGTGGTTGTGTTGTGTTCATGGGAGATTGATTAGATCTGCGGATGCTGCTAATCTTTCCGATAAGCCGAGTTTCAAAGAGAAAGATTATGGAAAGGTAGATGAACATCCAAGCTATGAAGAAAAATTCTCCGTAGAACTCGTGGAAGGTCGTGGCTAACGAAGCTCCCCCGTTGACTCCAGCTACAAGAATCGCTACAATTCTAAGGATGTTGACGAAAAAGGTTCCAACCGCACCCACCACAACGTAAACGGTTTTCCTCATGCGGGATATGCTGGTGCCCCTGAGGAACAGCATGATCATAAAAGAGTATAGGAAGAGGCTGTGGCTTCCTGCACAAGACCAAGATACAATGGCGCGATAGGTTTTCTCGTTTGCTCCGGTGACAATGAGACCTAGGCCGTCTGCGCCTCCCGAGAATGTTCGAGTGCCGTAACCCAAAAAATTCAATATGTAAGTGGCTCCTGATACCGTGACGGGAACAAAGGATTGCAGAATCGTGAAGGTTCCGTAGGGATAGAATGTGTCGATCATGTAGAAGACGCCAACGCCTCCGATAAAGAATGAGGATACAGCGAAGATTTTGAGTCCCCGAACGCCATACAGAAGCCAAATTGATGTCAAAAAGAAAATTGTGAAGAGTATATACTCAAAGGAGAAAGGCCAAGAATGCGTCAAGTACCATTCGCCAAATTGTTCAGCGGGCACGCCAACGGCTTTTCCCAGCTCCAGAATTACATCATTCAAACCGAAGTTTAGCCCAACTGCATATACTGTTGGCAGAAGCAGGATTACTGCAGCTAAAACTGTTTTTTTGGTCCAAAATGTGTTGTGTTCTTTTTTGAGGTTTTTCCATCCGAGGATTGCCTCCAAGAAAAGCAGCCAGAGAAAGAGAAAGTAAGGTGCTCTACCCTTCCATAGATAATCGAAGGAGCCAGAGTCTATGATGTAAAGAATTATCGTTGGCACAATGAAAGCTGCGAAAACGAGAATAGTCTTCAAAAAAAAGGAACGGTCAATTTCGGAGAGAAGCCTCTTTATTTGTTCTTTTGAAGGAATTATCATTTTGATTACACCTTACCAAATATGTCTGCACTTGCGTAGAGGATACCCTTAACCCATTTGCAGTAAATTAAATTGTCTGTTCCGAGACTACCAACAAAGTTTATTTTTTTGGCTTTTCGACAGAATTTTTCTGTTCCTTAAACTTGAGGGATATTGAGTTTATGCAGAAGCGTTGACCCGTAGGTGTTGGGCTGTCGTTGAAGACGTGTCCAAGGTGTCCGCCACACTTTTTGCATATTACTTCTGTTCTATGCATTTCGAAGCGGTTATCAACTTTTTCTTCGATGTTATCCTTGGAGACTGGAGCACAGAAACTAGGCCAGCCTGTGCCAGAATCAAATTTTGTTTCTGAACTAAACAGTTCGTTTCCGCAGCCAGCGCATACGTAAGTGCCATTTTTCTTGTTTTTTAGATATTTTCCGGTGAATGCGGGTTCGGTTCCCTTTTCTCTCAGCACATGATATTCTTCTGGGGAAAGAAGTTTCTTCCATTCCTCTTCTGTTTTGGTTACTTTTGATTTGATGGTTCTCACCTCCATGAAGATTTAGAATTCTCAAAAAGTGAGGGTGTTAAAGGCTTGTTTTCTAGAAATTTTATACTTGCTGTTTCTTTAAAAAGTTATATCTAACCTTAAATTTAGCACTGTAGAGCTAAGTTGTGCATTAGTTTTTATTTCAGCTATCTCCTGGTGATGGTCTTAACAAACTCCTCCTTTTTTGAAGAATAAGGGTTAAATCTTAACCCCAAACCCAAAACCCAACCCAAACCCACTTTTTTAAAAAACGCCCATGAATACCCACAACATTTTATGTCGGGTCTTAATTTTCAATTCATAAAGGCTAAGTCTCTATTAGCCAGAAACAATTTGGAAAAACATGTTGAGTTTGTGATTACTTGAAACAAACAAGTTTCTGGTAGGTGTAAAATAAATGGCGACAACGTCGGCTTGGCAAATAATTCTGATTTTTTCAGTTATGTTCATTTTCCTAACAATCGCTGCATTATGGTTCGCATTTAAAACCACGAAACTAAGAAGCAAAAAAGAATTGCAGGAAAAGAGGATGGAGATAATAGACAAACATTTCAATGAAATGATTAGAATCGAATGTCCATATTGTAAGACCATCTACACTGCGAGTAGACAAGAATGCCCTAATTGCAGAGCTAACACCAAAAAAATCCTTTTCCCAGAAATACCGGTATAGTGCGCGCGCTTTTTTTATCTAATGGTTCTGATAATGATGGATTTACGGATGGTGATGAAGTTAACCATGGATGGGTCCAACAGATCCAAACGACCCTCCTTTGTAGCGCAATAATTTGCCACAATCTCCCACTAACTCCTTATTCTTTCTTGTTTTTCATCAGAAAACAGTAACATTGGAATAATTTCTTAAACAACAATTGAAGTAGAATCTACTGAATGTGTTATTGACTTTAGTAGAAAAAGGGCTAGTTCTTTGTTCAAAAGGACAATGATGGCTGTTGGTATTTCAGAAAAACCAAATGAAATCTAACATTAACACTTGAGAAATAACATTAATTTTTATTAAACTGACTTAAGCATTATTTTCTTGATAAAATTTACCAATAGAATCCAGAACTAAAACCTAAATCTTTGTTTGGTCAAAGTTTCTTGACTAGATAACATTTTAATACGAAATATTTTGGTCAATGTTTCTTGATAAAAACCCTTTTCCCTTCTAAAACTAAGGTAGTAGTGGTGCCCATATTGGGAGATAAAAGGGTAACTCTCATTCTAGTGCTGGTTCTATGTTTTGCAGTCGTTTCTATTCCACAAATTGTAGTAGTAAATGCAGAACCTAAGACGATAGTTGTTCCAGACGATTACGTTAGTATTCAAGAGGCTATTGATAATGCGGACGAAGGTGACACAATTTTTGTGAAAAAAGGAACCTACGACGGACCCATAAATGAAACATTAATAATAGATAAGACAATCTCACTCATAGGCGAAGGATCTTCGCTCATAGGCGAAGAAACTACAACATTAAACTTACATCCACTCTTACTCAATACAACCATCTTTGGTCAACCTTATCCGACATATAACACATCACTTATTGTTGAATCCAATAACGTTACAATCTCAGGTTTCACAATTAAAACACCATCACCAGGTGGAGGCATCTCTGTAATCGGTGATGGAATCCAAATCACCAATTGCATCATCAATACACCGAGTCTGTCGTTAAAAGGTTCTTATTCAACCATCTTGGACACATTCTTGATTATAAGCAATCTAATAGTAAAAGGTTCAAACCAGACCATTTACCAAAGTATAATTTTCAAAGGCGATATGGAAATAGCCAGTTCTCACAACAACATAACCCGAAACACCATCGGTAACGAAATACGCTTGAATGGCTCATACAACATAATTTCTGGTAACTCCTTTTCAAGGATTTTCTTAGAACATTCAGATTCAAACACGATTGACAACAACACATGCAGTCTTATTTGGGTGGGTCTTTACGGTCACACTTGCTCAAATAACATCATTTCTGGAAACATCTTGGATGGCGGGTATATTTGGGGCATCTTGATGGGCGATGGATCATATAATCTCTTTTACGACAACTGCATCTCAAACTATGGTGGTAGTCACGACGGCTATGGGGTGGCAATTGGCGGTAATCATCAAGTAGCAGAAAATAACACCTTCTATCACAACACATTCGTAAATAACAACAATAATGTTGGATATAACTGGCAAATACTAGGAACTGGAAATTCTTGGGATAACGGAAAAGAAGGAAACTACTGGGATGATTATAACGGAACAGACGCAAATGGGGATGGCATAGGAGACACACCATATATTA
>Ga0209427_10003191_pt1 | contig 19261 bp, 11 predicted proteins | sample DeeMarSWOR136_30_FD_187465 | JGI IMG/M metagenome (GOLD analysis project Ga0209427, IMG submission 187465) | Marine sediment microbial communities from White Oak River estuary, North Carolina - WOR-1-36_30 (SPAdes) (version 2) | ecosystem: Environmental > Aquatic > Marine > Intertidal zone >...
CTATTTTCTCTCCGCTTCCGTAAAAATCTATTGGCTCTTTGCAATTATCTTCGATTTGAATAAAATATCTATTCACAATCAATGAGATGAGAAATAATATAGCGTGAAGGACAAAAAAGTTCAACTCCTCAGAACATGATCATAAAAAAATTAGAGCTACAAGGGTTTAAATCATTCCCAGAGAGAACGAAGATCTTCTTCCATCCAGGAATTACAGTGATTGTAGGTCCGAACGGAACAGGAAAAAGCAACATTGTCGATGCCCTTCTGTGGGTTTTGGGTGGAAAAAGGATGAGATCGCTCAGGGGGGAACGGAGTGCCGATATCGTTTTCAACGGAAGCCAAAAGTCAGCACCGATGAGTATGGCCGATGTCATCCTTTTGCTGGCCGATGAATCCGAAGAGCTTAAGATCAACCACCGTTACTACCGATCCGGAGAAAGCGAGTACAGGATGAATGGAAAAATCGTTCGGTTGAAGGACATCCAAGAAAGCCTCTGGAAGAAATCCATTGGAGAAAAAGAATATTTTGTCATCGAACAGGGGGCTATCGGTGTTTTTCTTTCATCCAAACCTTTAGAAAAAAGGCTGCTCCTCGAGGAAGCAGCGGGTACTGCTTATTACAAAGACAAGAAAAGACAGGCCCAAAACAAGCTGGAGAACAGTGAGGAGAATCTGATCCGGCTGGAGGATATCATTGCCGAGGTTTCAAAGGCAAAAAATTCTCTTAAAAGACAGGCTAATGCTGCAATCCGGTATAAAAAACTCAGAGAAGAGATTCGACGACTGACCTCTTTGCATTACCGAAAAAGATTAGAAGATCTGGGAAACCAGCGGGCAGATGCCGTATCGCACTACACTCAAAGTTTGGACAGGGAAAATCAGGCTTTTCTGCGTTATAAAAACGAAGAACAGAATCTGGCCACCAAAAGAAAAGATGTCTGGGCACTGGAAAAATCCGACAAACAAGAACAGGAAAAAATATATGGGCTCAAGGCTCAATCATCTAAATCTGAGTCCGAAATGGATAAAGAAAAGAGAAGAATCGAATTCTTTGAGGAAAAAAAGAGCAATGCTGAGCAAAACCGAAAAGAACTCGAACAGGAGCTTATAACTCTGGAGAGGGAGCAAAAGGATTTCGAAAAGCTGCTGAAGACACTCCATGTCAATCTTAGACAAAACCAAAAAGATCTCGAAAAAGCCAATAAAACGAACCAACTCAATCAAGAACAGCTCAAGACGCAGCAAAAAAAAATCGAGAATCTAAGAAATGACCATCTGAAGAGTTTGGCTGAACACACAGAAATTAAAAATAACCGTGCAAAAATCGAAAAAGAGATCGAACTACTCATCCGCCAAGAGGAAAAACTCAATTCCCAACTTAAGGAAGCAAACAAGTTTGAACAACAAAAACAAGAGATTTTTAGCCAGGTGAAACAGGAACTCACTCAAACCCGACAGCTCTCCAGTGAAAGGATGACCCTGCTGAATGCGATCCACAAAGAATTGGGCGATTGCCAGACTTCTATCGATCAAATTCATTCACAAATTACAAAACTAGAGACCGATAAAGAAAAAATTCGACATCAGCTTCACAGCTTGGAGAAACTGGAGGAGACAGAGAGGGCTCGAACTCTTCCTGTGGAAGTTGAAGGAACGCTTGGTATTCTTGCTGACCTGATTGAATCCGACGAGGCTCATTCGTCTTTGATCGACGTCCTCTGGAAAGAGGAAACCAAAGCTTCTCTCGTAGAGACCAGAGAATTTTTTCAGCTTCTCAAAGATAAGGGAGTCAAAGGAAATTTTTTACTTCTTCATCCAGAGGAGAAAAAAGCTAAAATTCCTGAATTCTATAAAGATCCTCGGATTAAGGGGCATCTCAAGTCATATTTCCAGCTCGATCAACCTATCAGGAATAAGCTGTCACATCTTCCGGATGCGGCCATTGTCCAGGACATCAGAAGCGCCGTGGAACTCTGGATCGAAAATCCCTCCTCCAACTATGTCACCTTATCAGGAGATGTGCTGTTTTCTTCCGGGCTGATAAAAGCCGGTGATCAAAAAGAGGGGCTCCTCACTCTGCGAAGGGAAAAAGATAGGCTCAAGAAAAAAATCGAACGCTTGGATTCAGAAATAGCGCCACTCAATCACCAAATCGAGGAAAAGCAAAATTTCAAAAACGATCTAGAAAAAAGGAGCCAGAGCATATCTTCCCAGCTCGAAGATCTTCAAAGAAAAATTGAGGCCTCTGAAACGACAAATTTGATCGAGAAAACAGAAAAGGAAAAGATTGCAGCCAATATTGCCATCATAAAAAAAGAGCTCGAAATCCTGGGTGAAGACAGGAAAAATCTCGAAAAGAATCTTCAAATTTTGTCGTCGAGCACAAAAAAAATTGAAGAGGAAGAGGACGAAAAAACACAGGCACTCCAAGAGGAAGAAAACACTCTGATCGCTTTGCGGAAAGAGGAGGAGCAGCAAAAAAACCAATATTTCGAACTCAAATCGAATACAGATCTTCTCAAGGAAAGGTTCAATAATCTCCAAGATCAGGCGCAAAAACTGCAAAAACGAAAAAAAGCCATCCAGGACAAAATGGCTTCTCTGGACAAAGACATCCAAAACTCAGATCAAGAAAAAGAGAAAATAAAAGAAAATATCCAGAATCTCTCCAAGCAACTTAACAGATTGAGGAAAGAGTTGGGCGAGAAAGAATACCAACTTACCCAGGAAGAAACGAGGCTCAAAGGCATGCAAGATCTTGAAAAAGAAATGGAAGCTGAGGTGGATAGATTAAAAGAGACAGCCGAGGCCAAAAAAGAGGAAAGGATCAAGTGGGAAATAAAAAAGGCAGAAAGAGACAGAGATCTTGCAAACCTTGAGGAGAGCTGCTGGCAAGAGCTCAAAAAAACACTCCAGGAAATCAAAGATGAGATTTCCCTGGAAAACTTGCCTAAAAAAGACTCAGAAGCCATGCTCGACAATGCGCGGGAGCAACTGCAGAAATTCAAAGCTGTCAACCTGATGGCTGAGGAAGAATACAAGATCCATAAAAAACGCTATGATTTTCTGATCAAGGAACGGAAGGATCTGCATGAATCTATCTCTTCCACTAAAGAAGCTATCAAGAAAATCGATCAGGAAAGCAAAAATCAGTTTATGCAAGCCCTGCAAGAAGTGAACAAAAACTTTCAGCACATATTCTCCCTTCTCTTCGAGGGAGGACACGCCGAGGTAAAATTGACAGATCCCAGCCAACTGTTGGAAAGCGGAGTGGATATTATCGTCCAACCTCCGGGAAAACGGGTGCAGAGTTTGAATCTTCTTTCAGGCGGAGAACGGGCCTTGACCAGCCTGGCGTTCTTCTTCGCTCTTTTCCGATATAAGCCTACTCCCTTCTGTGTACTCGATGAAGTCGATGCGGCGTTGGATGAGGTCAACCTGGGGAGGTTTCTCAACCTGATGAAAAAAGTAAAGGAACAAACCCAATTCATCCTGGTGACCCACAACTTCAAGACCATGGAAGTGGCTGATTATATCTATGGCACAACAATGGCTGAGCCCAATGTCACCAATCTCTACTCCATGAAAATAGAAAAAAAGGGAGCCTAATAAGAGATGAAAGTTCAGCTCTTTGTCCCCCCTGGCGGCTATCTTGCCGAACGCTGGACAAAGGGTTCCACCATGCCGCCATTGGGACTGCTTTACATTGGTGCTGTTCTAAAGAGAGAAGGAATAGACGTCCGCATCGTTCCTGCTGACATGAAACAAATGAGCTGGAAAGAAATCCGGCAAGAAGTTATCGACTTCCAACCGGATTTTGTTGGCGTTACATCCACCACCGAGAACAGATTCCAGAGCTTTAAGTTGATAAAAATGTTGAAAAAGACCTATCCACAGGCTTTGACCGTTCTGGGTGGACCCCATGCCTCTATGGCGGCTGTAGACAGCATAATGCACATTCCAGAAATCGACTTCGTTGTCCGGGGAGAGGGTGAGAACACGATGATTGAACTGTGTAAATGGCTGGAAGAGGGTAAAAAACAAGACTCGCTGGATACAATTACCGGAATAACTTTCAGAAAAGAAGGGCAGATTCACTCGATTCAACCCAGAGTTCCGATACAGAACCTGGACGATCTTCCCTTCCCGGCGTTCGAACTCATTCCATTCGAGGAATACAACTTCAGATTTCTGGTTCCGGGTAAAGGGGAACTGCCAGCCGTTAACATAATGACCAGTCGAGGGTGTCCGTTCGAGTGCAACTTTTGTGCGACTCCCATCAACTGGGGTCGTCACGTCCGCATGAGGAGCCCGGAGAATGTCATCGCAGAGATAGAACAACTGGTCGAGAAATATAAAACTCAGGTTATATTCTTTTTCGATGACACCTTCAACGCCAATCCAAAGAGAGTCGAAAAGATTTGTGACCTGCTTTTAGAGCGAAAACTCGATATTTACTGGAAATGTGATGTCCGCATGGACTTGATCACCAAACCTCTTCTGGCCATGATGAGAGAAGCGGGTCTTTTTCATCTGTCTTTTGGGTTAGAGTCTGGGTCAGAACGGGTCCGTAACCAAATCATCAATAAAAAAGTCGATGTAGAGGATCTGCACAACCTGATACACTGGTGTCAAGAACTCGATATCGTTCCCAATGTTTTTTTCATCTTCAGCCATCCCACCGAAACTTGGGAGGAGGCTCAAGAGACCATTCGTATTATCGAGGAGTATAAGGATTCCATCGAGGCAAGTGTCGCAATCCTGCACATTTATCCTGGAACTCCGCTGGAGAAAACAGCCTGGGAAACAGGAGTTCTCCCTGAGGACTTTTCTTGGACAAAAAAGTACCGCAAGACAATCATCACCCTCCCTACTGCCCAAGGAGACGTTCCTCTATTTAAAGACAAACTCACCTGGGCCCAGATAAGCGAGCTCCTCTTTCGTTGGTCATTCAGTGGTGACACATTTTCAATTTATCGAAAAATCCCCAGAGTCATCTCAAATATTCGATCCTGGGGGGATTTTGTCCGATACGCAGTAATGACTTGGATCTATATGAAACTCAAACTGAAAAGAATCTTTGGCACAAAATGGAATTTCATAATCAGAAAATGGTAAGCAGTAAGGAGTAAAGTTTTGATCTACCTGGCGACGATCCTGACTTATCTTGTCTTTCTGTTCTTTTTTGGACTCCGCATATCCCGACGCCTCAAACGCGAAGAGGACTTTCTTGTGGCAGGACGTTCCCTGACTGCGCCGATACTTGTCGGAACGCTACTTGCAAGCTGGATCGGTTCAGGCGACATTTTCAGTGTCTCTGACCTCAGCTACAATCACGGATATTCGTCACTCATCGGGAGCAGCGGAGGATGGCTGGGCATTATCATCGTTTTCTTCATTGCAGGAAGGGTGCGCCGTTTCGGCCAATTCACCGTTCCCGACATCCTTGAAGCTAGATATAATAAATGGGCCAGAATCCTGGCCACCATCACCACCATAATCGCCTATGTAACCATTGTCAGCTATCAGTTCCGGGGCGGGGGTTGGGTTTTGAACATCATAACCGAAGGAAAGATTACAGAAAAACAGGGCATTATCATCGTGGCAATTTTTGTGATCTCCTATACTCTGCTCGCCGGGATGCTTTCTGTAGCCTACCTCGATATTTTCAACGGGCTGATCATGTTAGGAGGAATCTTCCTCGCTCTTCCCTTCCTCATCGAACACGTAGGGGGATTGGACTACATCGTGGCCAATGTGACTCCTAGGGGGCATTCCTTTTTGGGGAATATGACCTGGATTCAGGCTATGGGCTATTTTGTCCCCACCCTGCTCCTAGCTTTGGGTAATGGAAACATGTATCAGCGTTTCTTTTCGGCCAAGGATGAGCGGGAGGCGAAAAAATCTGTTATCGGCTGGGTTTTGGGGGTGATCATCTTGGGAGTCGTTCTTCAAAGCTTAGCCGTCGTGGGCAGCAGTTATTTTAAAGGGCTGGAGGCAGAGCAGGCGGGAAAAATCATCCTTTTTGTCGCGCATAAAGGTGTCCCAGTAGCTGTTGGATGTGCTCTTATGGCAGCCATCATGGCCATCATCATATCCACTGCCAACAGTTTCCTTCTCGTACCCGCCACGAACGTAATCAGGGATATCTACCAAAGGTTCATCAATCCCGATCTCCCGGACAAAAAAATGATTCGCTATTCTCGATTGACTGTGATCGTGTTAGGTCTCATCGCTTATTCCCTGATTTCTTTCTTTCCTAGAATACTGGATGCTGCCTACGCGGCCTACACTGTATATGGGGCAGGTATAACACCCGCGCTGATGGCCGTCTTTTTCTGGAAGAGGGCAACAGTAATGGGCGGTGTTCTTTCCATATTAGGCGGAATGGCAACCACAGTGATCTGGGAAATCGCCAATAAGATCCAGGGCCATCAGCCGTTTGGTGTACCTGCCGTCTATCCTGCTCTGGTCCTTTCCCTTTTTCTCCTAATCTTTATCAGTCTATTCAGCCAGAAACCTGCTGAGGAAAAATGGAAACCTTTCTTCTAATAGCAAAGCGATTGCCTTGATCTCATGATAAATCATGTTAAAATGTGGATAACAGTGAAATTAAATGGCGTTAAAAATCTGAACTAGAGCGGGGACATGCCTGATGGAGAAGAGAAGCGAGGAGGATGTCATCATGAAAACAGGAATCGTCAAGGATTGGCAATACATGGAACACGATCCAGGTGCCTTTCATGTGGAAACACCCCAAAGAATCCAGGCCATATATCGTATGATCGAGGAGAGAATCAAATTCCCCTATTTTGAGATCGAGCCTCGGCCTGCCACTGAAAAGGAACTCCAGCTTATTCATACACCTTTCTACATCAGCTCTATCAAATCGACTGCTGGGAAAGACCGCGTCCATCTCGACCCAGACACCTCTACTTCTGCCCGCTCTTATGAAGTCGCCCTTCTTGCCGCTGGCGGGGTTCTGAAAGCTGCCGATCTCATCATGGATGGAAAAATTCAAAATGGATTCGCTCTGGTCAGACCTCCAGGTCATCATGCCGAGGCTGCCAGAGCTATGGGATTCTGCTTATTCAATAACATCGCCGTGGGTGCAGCTTATCTTCAAAAAAAACACAGCCTTAAGCGTGTCCTGATTGTGGACTGGGATCTCCATCACGGAAACGGAACTCAGCATTCCTTTGCTGACAGCTCCGAAGTCCTCTATTTCTCAACCCACCAGTATCCTCATTACCCTGGCACGGGACACTGGAGCGAGGTAGGAAACAGCGAAGGAGAGGGATTTACAGTCAACATACCTCTTCACGCCGGTAAGAACGACAGCGACTATTTACACATCTTCAATAAAATTCTTCATCCGATAGCCACAGAATACAAACCCCAATTTATCCTCGTTTCAGCAGGATTTGATATTTATGAGGGCGATCCACTGGGAGGAATGCAAATCACCAAACAGGGATTTGCAGCCTTGACCGCAGAACTTATGGAAATGGCCGCCGAATGTGCTCAAAAGCGAATCCTCTTTTCGCTCGAGGGAGGATACAATCTCCAAGGGCTTCAGGATGGCGTGGAACACGTTCTTCATCAACTCTCCGGTGAGGCCTCTGTACCTCCGATCGAACCCAGAGTATCCTCTTCCACAGAGAGAGAGCTGGCTTCAGTCGTCGAAACCCAGAAGAAATATTGGAGCTCTCTGTAACGTTATTATTCCAATCGTCTTCTTTTAAGGACAAATAATCCACACCAAAAGACTTCTTCAGTCAGGAAACAATTGGCATAACTATTGCATAAAAATCTTATGGAAAATAAATGAAGGAGAAAGAAGATGAAAAAATTAACCGGCACAGCCATTATTCTCTTTTTCTTTCTCTCTGTTGTCAATGCTGAAGAATCCATAAACTACACGAACGAGACTTTTGCACGTCTAAGCTATATAAGCGGGAATGTTTATGTCCAAAGAGCCACAGAACTTGATTATGAAGAAGGAATAATCAACATGCCCCTAACAGAAGGTGACCGGATGGGCACTACTGACGGGAGAGCAGAGATCTATTTGGGCAGAGGAAAATTTCTCAGGCTTGATTACAACACAAAAATCGACTTGCTCAATCTGCCGAAAAGAAAAGACGATCTGACCCAGATCCAGATTTGGACCGGCAGCCTCTATTTCAGTCTCGAATCGCTCAAGAGAGAAAAGTGCATAGAAATTCGCACTTCCGACGTTTCCCTCTATATCCTCGAAGACGGTCTCTACAGAGTGGATATAAGAGAAGACAGGACAGAGTTCTTTGTATTCAGAGGTTTAATCGAAGCCGCAGGTGAAACAGGTTCGGTCCTGATAAAAGAAGCCCAGAGGTTGGAAGCAATGGCGGGGCATTTCATCGGATATCCCTCTGGAATTGCTGCTGTAGCTGAAGACAGCTTCGACAGATGGAGCCAACAGAGGGATTACGAAGTTAGAAAACATATGGCACGAAGATACCTTGATACTGAACTGGAGGACTTTGAGTACGAACTTGCTGCATATGGCGAATGGATTCAGATTCAACCTTTTGGATATGTTTGGGTTCCAGGAGGAATAGACCCATATTGGAGGCCTTACTGGCACGGGCGATGGCTGTGGCTTCCCATGTCAGGTTGGACCTGGCTTCCCTATGAACCATGGGGTTGGGTTACCTTCCATTTCGGCAGATGGCATTGGAGCGCCGCGTTGGGCTGGTACTGGATCCCGACTTCTGTTTGGGGACCAGCATGGGTTCACTGGCACTGGGGTTATGACTATGTCGGTTGGGCTCCTCTCAGCTATTGGGGCTATCCCGGCGTTGTGATCAACAACACTTACTACGGACAGCACACAGGTGAATATTATCCTTATAGATCCCGTGCCCTCACCGTTATACACAAGAATCAGCTCAGCGCCAGAACGGTGTCCAAGGTCGCTCTTAGTCAGGAGGCTGCAAAAGACATAGGCCAGATTCGTATGGTTAAGACCCAACCGGCTATACAGCCCGTTACCGGTAGGATTTCTGTGGAGAGCCTTTCGGGTGGCAGTTCGAGATTTCAAAAATCAACCGGGACTTCCGAGCCAAGGCAGGTCTCTAAAACCGATTTATCTAAAAAAATCCTGATCGACGGATCAAGAGAGGCAGAGAGTTTAGAAAAAAGAAATATTCCCATCAGAAAAGAATACCCATCATCCACCACGAATCCCCGCAAAAAAGCAGAAGAAGTAAAGAAATCGAAGCCGAGCTTAGGAAGCCTCTTTGATTTCATCTCCGGGAGCAAAAACAGAATAACCAGAAGCCAATCTTCGAGCAGCTCCTCTTCCAAAGGAGTAAAATCGAGCACAAGGTCAGGTTCCTCTTCTTCGGTGAGTAAATCTTCTTCGTCCTCGCGCTCTTCTTCCAAGTCGCGATCCAGTTCCGCAAAAGTTAAAAAGAAGAAGTAAGGAATGGTCCGATCAGAGTTCGGACCTTACTCTTTTTCTGCCTTCAAGATTTCGTAATAATCATAGGTCAGCATGTGATCGTCATAAGAACAGAATCTGTCCGGGATCTTTCCAGGGAGAAAGTACTCGTTTATAGGAAACAGGCAAATAGGAGTGGCAATTAAGCCTGTCTTTCTGTCGATCGTTTTTTGAACAAGATGAGGGGGAACTTCAAATTCTTCCCATTGGTATTCCACACCCGCTTCTTCGGCCTTCATTTTCTTTTCCTCTATAACTCTGTCAAAAAAGTCTATGAAAACCGGGAGAGCAGCCACGGCACCGGATTGTCTATCTCCGATGCTGATTCTCTCCGCTTTATGGCCGATCCAGACACCGACAACAAGAGAGGGGGAGAATCCAATAAACCAGGCATCCGCCCAGTCATCTGTTGTTCCCGTCTTTCCGCATAAGTTATTTTCCAGAGGGCCAGCCTGCCAAGCCGTCCCCCTCTGGACAACGCCTCGGAGCAAATTGGTTATTATGAAAGCCATCTGAGGAGATATGACCTCCTGGGATTCGATCTTGGCTTCTTCCAGAATATTCCCATCTTTATCCTCGATTCGAGATATGAAATAAGGCATTATTCGGATTCCTTTGTTGGGGAAGGTTGTAAAAGCCGAAACGAGTTCAATCATCTTCACTTCGAACGCACCTAGGGAAAGGGAGAGATAGGGATAAATGGGAGCTGTGATTCCAAATTTCTGGCAGTATTCCACTCCAATTTGAGGGGAAATATATTCGAGAAGCTTGGCTGTCACAATATTTCTCGACTCTTCCAATCCCTGGCGAACAGTAACCGATCCCTTGTACTTCCCGTCGTAGTTAGGAGGAGACCAAGTTTCTCCTGACCATTTATCAATAAAATTTGTAGGTTCATCGACGATCCTGTCAGCAGGAGTAAATCCGTTTTCCAGAGCAGCCGTATAAAGCATGGGTTTTATGACCGAGCCAGCCTGTCTCATGGCTTGGGTAGCGTTGTTCCACTTGCTCCTGTGAAAGGAATACCCCCCTACCATGACCTTAATCTGTCCGGTCTGAGGTTCTATGGCAAGCACGGCTCCTTCTAACTTGGGCTCCTGATCAAGAGATGCTTGGAACTCTTTTTTTTCTGCATCGATCTTCTCGATTTTGACCAGGATAACATCCCCCCGTCGGACCAGGTTCTTCAGGTTGTTTGTTTTTGTCCAGGCAATATTTTTGTTTGTTAATATCCCGGTATAATCCTTCACTTTGACTTTCGCGTTGCTTCTCTCTACTTCAAGAACCACAGCTTCTAGGATGTCCGCTTCCTCCAGATCTGTCTTAAGCCAACTCGAAAGATATTCCTCTCTAGACTCCTTATCCTCAACACGGATAAACAGACGCTCCTGGATCTCTTCAAGATTTTCGACTCCCTTTTCAATCAGATTCGGCTTGTCTTTTCGCCATCCTTGTCTTTTGTCCAAAACATGGAGTTGTTTTTTGAGGGACTCTTCAGCATACTCCTGAAGTGTAGGGTTGAGGGTTGAATAGACTTTCAGGCCCTGGGTGTAGAGGGCATCAGCGCCATAGTTACTCTCGAGATGCTTTCGAATTTCCTCCTTGAAATATGCGGCAAAGTCAGAATTCATCCGGTGCAGAGGGAGAACATTCATCGGTTCCTCTTTTGTGGTTTCGCATTCTACCTCTGATATATATCCCTCCTCCTTCATTCGGTTGAGCACATGGTCGCGTCGGCGAAGGGTTCCATCAGGATTTTCGTATGGTGAATAAACGCCAGGACCACGAAAAATTCCGGCAACCAAAGCCGCTTCACTCAGACTCAATTCTGACACGCTTTTGTCAAAATAGAGCTGTGCAGCCGTCTCCACCCCATAGGCACCGTGCCCCAAATAAAATTGGTTGCAGTAGAGAGTAAAAATTTCCTCTTTGGAATATTTCCTCTCGAGCTGAAGCGCAAGGATGACCTCCTTTAGTTTGCGACGCAATGTCTGTCTTCGATGCAGCATGAGTCTTGTGATGAGCTGTTGACTTATGGTGCTGCCTCCATGCAGTTTTCTGGGTGTGAAGATGAGCTTGATATCTTCCTTTATTGCCCGCAAAATTCCACGAAAATCGATGCCCTTATGCTCATAAAACCTGGGGTCTTCAGTGGCAATGATAGCGTTTTTCAGAATCTCTGGAATCTGCTCGTAGGACACCTCGACTCTTTTTTCTAAGGCATACTCCCCTACAACTTCCTGCTCATCAGAATAAATATATGTGATTTTACTGGGCTCCCATTCCTCCAATTGAGCTATGTCTGGAAGATTCTGGAGAATAGCCTTGTAAAATCCAAGAACTACTCCACAGACAACACATGACAAGAATAAAAAAATAAAAAGAGCCGTTTTAAAAAGTTTCCGTTTATGGATATGTTTGATTTTTTTGAGATTCAACCTCTTTATTTTTACGATGAGTTTGTTTTTTATGGGCATCAAAAAAAATATAACAGATTTTCGCTGTAAAAAGAAGGGTTCAGACATTCATAGCTGCATGAGTTCGTTTAAAAAATCACAGACAATATTTTCAATCTCCATATATATATTTTCCTCTGAGCGGAAAGCATCTATATGAAATATATTTTTATCCTCGAAACTTCGGAAGATTTCTCTGACTCTGCCCAGATAATCTTCCTGTTCAAATAGCAAGTCTTTCTCCTTCCTGTTTTTCTCAATACGCTCGAGGCCCTCTCTGGGAGGCATATCAAGGATAAACACTAAATCTGGCTTTACAGCAAATTCCTCGTTCATCTTTTGGATCATCAGAGGGCTTATTCCTCTTGCGCCCTGGTAGGCAATGGTCGAATAATAATATCTATCTAGGACGACAATTTTGTTTTGCGCAAGGGCAGGCTTCAAGTTCTTTGCGATATTCTCTTTTCTATCTTTTTGGAAGAGATCAAGCTCCTCCTCAGCAGAAAGCGAATCCGCAAGCGCTGCTTTTCTTTTGATCTCTCGTCCCCACGGACTATCCGAGGGCTCTCGGAAATAAACGGCATCGAAACCCTTTTTTTTCAGTGTCCCTAGAAGCCTCTTGGCTTGGGTGGTCTTGCCAGTCCCATCAATCCCATCAAGAACAATCAGAACTCCTCTTTTCACGGTGGCATTAGACATCGTTGGTTTCTGTGAATTGAAGCATTTTTCAGAATTATACCAAAACTACGAAAGTTATCAATGCCCGTGAATAATCCAGAAGTCATATGGCAAAAGATGGAAGTTGCAACTTTTAACTATGAATATAGTTATTAATAGGTGGCCTGATTGAAATTTCGTCATAGGTATGCTAATTTATATTTTAATTCCAAAGGAGGAACAAAAATGAAGAAGACTTTGTTCATCGCTCTTTTCAGCTTTTTCTTAGGAATATTTTTAGCAGGTATGATACTTGTCTATCTCCCAGAGAAAAACGCACCGGATGATTATTTAGCCGAGATACATTCACCTTCACTCTCGTCGAGTCTTTACGCAACTCCCCTGCCTCAGGCAAAGCCTGAGTATGACTTTGCAACCATCGCAGCAAAGGTTGCACCGGCTGTTGTCTATATAGAAGCAGAGAGAGTGGAAAAGGTACGATACAGGAGTCTTCTGGATGACCCTTTCTTCGAAGACTTTTGGAGATTTTTTGGAGAACCCAGACAGAGAGAGCAGGAGCGGCGTTCGACTTCCCGAGGAAGCGGCTTTTTTATCAGTTCAGATGGCTACCTGGTCACCAATAACCATGTTGTGGAAAATGCCGAAAGGGTAACTCTCAGAACTCTGGATAACGAGGAATTCACAGCAAAAGTTATTGGGACTGATCCTGAAACAGACCTGGCTCTCCTCAAGGCTGATAAAAAGGAACTTTCCTTTGTCGGATTAGGAAATTCAGATCAATGCCTTCCTGGAGAATGGGTGTTGGCTATCGGCAATCCTCTCGGCTTCGAACACACCGTGACCGCAGGAATAATAAGCGCCAAGGGACGGCAACTCACGGGTGGACCGAGATACCAAAACTTTATCCAGACCGATGCAGCCATTAACCCAGGAAACAGCGGTGGACCTCTTGTGAACATGAAGGGGGAAGTCATCGGAATAAATGCCATGATCTCCACAACCACAGGAGGGAGCATCGGCATTGGATTTGCCATTCCCTCGTCTCTGGCAAAAAAAGTCGTCCAGCAGCTCAAAGAAAAAGGACGTGTGATCCGTGGGTATTTGGGAGTTAGAGACATATATCCTATCACTCAACAGTTGGCAAAAAGCATGAACCTGGATGTCAACCATGGGGCAATGATCCGGGAAGTGGAACCGGGGACTCCGGCTGATAAAGCTGGAATGAAGCCTTATGATGTGATCGTCGAGATCGATGGCCAACCTGTAAAGGATCACTACGACTTGAGTTTCAAGATTGCGGATATTCCACCAGGGACAACGGTGAATATCAAAGTGCTCCGGAAGGGAGGAGAAGAGAAAATCCTGAAAGTCAAGATCGCTGAGCTGGAATCGGAAGAAGAACCGGCAGCTGCACCGCAAACAAGCAAAGACCTCGGTTTTGAAGTACAGGAAATGACTCCCCGGCTTGCCAGACGCTACGGATACAGGACTGACCAAGGATTGATCATCGTCGAGATTGAGCAGTCGAGCGAGGCTTACAGAAAAGGCATAAGGCGGGGCGATATCATCCTCGAGGTCAACCAGGAAAAAATACAAAACGTCAAAGACTGGGAGAAAATTTTGAAAAAGACAGAACCTGGGGATGCGATTATGCTGCTGCTCAGGAGGGAGCAAAATGGAGAATCTACAGATTTTATCCAAACCTTGAGTATACCTGAATGAAATTCACCAAAATCCATTCCCTCGGAAACGACTTCCTGATCGTGGAAGAGAGGAAGATAAAAAGCAGCGAAGATAAGTCATCCTTGGCACTGCAAATCTGCGAACGCCACACAGGTGTGGGAGCTGACGGGCTGCTTTTTATTTCGGTCAAGGACAAAGACAAAGGCCTGGTCAACTTCCGGGTTTTCAATGCAGACGGAACTGAGGCGGAGCTATCTGGAAATGGACTGAGATGTGCAGCGGCTTATCTTTATCACCACAAGAAAATCGAGTCATCCCGAATCACCTTTCAAACAACAGCCGGCACCAGAGAATGCAAGCTCATCAAGCAAAACGGTCACCTCTATCACATTCAAATCGAGATGGGAATTCCTTTTCTGAGTTCACATGATATCCCTTTCTACGATGGCTCAGTTCATGAAAAAATCATCGACTACCCCCTTACCATCAACAGAAAGATCTACCCTATCACGGTTGTCTCTCTTGGAAATCCCCATTGTGCCCTGTTTTTCGATCGTTTCCCGGCTCGAATAGAATGGCATCAGATCGGAAGGGAAATCGAGCTCCATCCATTCTTTCTCAAGAAAACAAATGTCGAATTCATAAGGGTCCTGAACCGAAAAGAGGTCGAAGTTCTTTTTTGGGAGAGAGGAGTGGGAGAGACGCTATCCTCAGGAAGCGGGAGTTGTGCAGCTGCTGTTGCATCTATTCTTAAGGGTATGACCGATAAGAGAGTCAAGGTAAGAACCAGTATGGGTGTTCTTGAAGTGGAGTGGAAAAAAGAAAAAGTGTATCAGTCAGGTCCTTCTGAGGTCGTGTTCGAAGGTAACTTTATCGCTCGTTAATAAGAGTAAGTTATTCCCAATCCCACGATCGAAACATTCAGATTATACCTCTCCATCAGTGGTATCCCGAATGGAGAAATGGACTTTTCTCTCTCCTTTCCAAATGCTCGGACAAAGGCGAAATCGATGCTCATCCTCCCTGTTCGATAGCCGATTCCTCCCAATAAGGTGATTTTATCCACATCGATGTTGTTTATGCTGAGTGTTTCCACAGGTGTAGCTGCTCGATCAATTCCGAATCCCCCTCGAAGAGCAAGTCCGCTGGGAAGAAGGTATTCCATTCCCGCTCGCAGGATAAGAATATTATTAAAATTCAACTCCTCTGGTACATTTAAATCATAGGTGAACATATTGGCAGGATCATCCACGTTGGGAATTTTCTTTATAGTCTTATCGACCTTATCCAGCGTCGACCACCTGGTGTATTGAGCACTGGTCGTGAGGAGCAAAGAATCAGAGAGTTTGTAGCAAAGACCCACTTCAAAATCCCAAGGAAGGTTGAAGCTGGTCTCTGAATCAAGTTTCAGTTTTATATCACCAAAACCAGGGGCAAATGTGGAGATTGAAGTCGTCCCAGAAAGTTCCATCTTTGCCGGTCCCCGGATGCTCAGACCAAAGGACAATCTTTCTGAAGGCTTATACATCAAACCCAATCCTGCCGACAGCGCATTGCCGCTCTCTTCAGCCTTCATGGGACCAAATGGATCTGCAATCGTATCGACTTCCAGGACGGAATAATAATAATTGATGTTGAATCCAATCGAAAGCTGATCATTAACTTGATAAGAGAGACTTGGGGTTAAAGAAAGTACACCCAAGTAAGACTTGAGCGGCACGCCTAGTTGATCTTCCTTCCAGTCAACGCCACCTCCAGCATAGGGTGTGTAAACGCCAAATCCAATGGTCAATCTTTCACTTGTCTGATAAGTGAAGAACAGTTGTGGGATGGATGCATTGTAATGACTCTCTACTCTCGTTCCTATCGGCGTAACATATTCATGTGAAGGCCAAACATAGAATCCATCGATGGTAAGGTTGAACCTGTTCTCCTGGAAGGCTAGACCAGCCGGATTGTAGTATATGGCGCTTGCATCATCGGCTAAACCAGCAAAGGAAGCTCCCATCGCAATGGCTCTGGCCCCCATCAGTGTGTTGTTCCATCCGCCACCCCAAAGGCCACATGCACAGAAGACGATCGCACAAAGGGAAATGATAGTTTTTCTTCTCATGTTCCCCTCCTCTGATTTGAAAGGTTTCATCCTTCCCTATCTGTTTATAAAAATTATCTCTCTTTGTCAATCCTTAATTGTAATTGGGGGATAGTATACGCGATTACTTAATTCTACGAGATTCATTAGCGAATTCCTTCGGATAAATCGAAAGAAAATAAGGGTTGTCTGTTACAAGAGTCCCGGAAATATATTCTAGCTCTACTGATAAGATATAAAGGTTAGTGTTTTTATAGCGATAGCGAGGTGGACTTTTAATGACAAAAGTTCTGATTTCATCTGAAGTATTACCTTCGAAGAAAATCAAATCAAAAAGCCTTATTTTTATTCTGTATACAGCGTCTAGTACTCCGAATTTAAGTCTCAAATTCTCGATTTGTCTCCAGGAAGTGAACGGGAAGGTGTATTCATTGGAACTTTTTGACAGATGAAACTCTCCTGGATTTATCATTCTTGAAAAACGGTCTAGCGAATAGAAACCGATGATTTTGCCTGGAGAATATTCTGCTTTAACAGGAAATATGAGAGCATTCCGGGGAAAAAGTGAGAACAAAAGAAAAAAGACCACCAGAGCTGCCATAATGGGTACATCTGGGATCGACAAATGTTTGGGCATATTAGATCTTTTTCTGTATGTGTAACCTATTACAAATAAAAGAATGAGTCCCAGCCAGATATAATTAGGAATGTAACCGAGATTGTTGACTTTTATAAAAGACGGAAGGATTCCTGGGAGATAAAAATAAAGATTGCTTAATGAGACAAATAATTCTGAGCCTCTAAATGTGTGCTCATGAGTTGTCGGCTGGTATAGAAAGGAGGGATTTTGCAGGAGTAATATGGGGATGCTAAGACTGATCATATAGGAAATCCAGAACAATCCAGAATAAATCTTTTTTCGGTTATGAATAAAAAAGTAACCGATGAGAATAAATCCTGTCCAGGAGAGAGGTGTGAGAATCCGGCCCTGAGGACTTGCTCCTTGCCTGTGTGTAAAAAAGGCATAATTTAAGATAAAAGGCAAGGTAATAAACAGCAGGACAAAAAAATCCTTTCTGGACCTGCGATACACCTCGATGAGTCCAAGGAAAGCAAAAAAATAGAGAGGAGAATAAAGCAGCAATCCATCTCTCTGATCGAGAAAATAATCGAAGAAACTGTCGATCCGCAGCAAAATTGGAGTTTTAAGAATGAAGTCTTTGTAATTCTGCAGCGTGTTTGTCGTTATCACGCCTTCATAGAGGGCGATCGGATTAAAGGTTCCATACAGCTCATAAATGTAGTAATAATTCAATCCCAAGGAGAGAAACGGAGGGAAAAGGAACACTGCAATCCTCCATCCAGCCTTGTGGTTTTTAACTAAAAAATAGCAAGAGATGAGCAGCAAAGGCCAAAAGATCATGTTGTATTTCAATCCGAACCAGAAAAAAAGTGACAATAAGAATCCAAGAAAGAAATAGTGGAAAAGCGAAAGAGAGGTCTTGGAACGGGCTTTTCTATAAATATAAAAGGAGAAAAGGGCAATGGGAACTTCCGGATAAAGGTGAACGGCATGAAAGAGAATCGGTGCTGTGAAAGCATATGCAAACCAAAGCATGAGTGAAACGGACTCTTTGCCCCATCTTTCTTTGGAAAAAAGATAGAGTTGAAGGCCCAGAAAAACTGCCCAGATGGAAAGACTTCCCTTCAGGATAAAGATAAGGGCTCTGCCTTCAAAAAAGCGGCTTAACCAATAAAACGGAAGGACCAAGAAAGAGACACCTGGTTGGTTGATCGGGTAAGCGTAATCTGTACCCTTCCGGCCAAACCGAGCATAAGCTCTTAATCTGAGGTTTGGAAAATATTTTCTGGGGTAAAAATGGAAATAATCGTTTTGGGCATAATTATTGGCGACATTGAGGTCTTGATCCTGATAAAGGCTGTGGGCAGTGAGGAGATAATAGGGCTCATCCCCAGTATAGGCAAAACCCTGAGAGATTATGCAAAATGTGCAGAAATTGTACACAATAAAAGACACCAAAAAAAGAAGAAGGAGCTTCTTTTTTGTAGAGAGGCCTTCGAACATTTTTAAGGCTTTATTGAATATTGGTTTTAAGATTCTATGACGATTTAGCTGAGCCAGCTTTAGATAGATAATGGCCAATATAATAATGGAGGCCATAATATTCAGACGAAGTTTAAGGTCAGAGGCAGTTAGGTAAAATTTCAGCATGAAAGGTGAAAGAAGAGTAAGACATAAGGGTAAGAACGTTATTAAATCTTCACGCAAGAGATTATCGTAATTCCCATCAAAAGCTCGACATTCCCACCTTGCGAGGATATTCCATATGAAATAGAGGAAGACAAGGATGATACTTGTGGCAATAACCAAATACAGAGCCGACGGATGGAACGAATGGTCAAGGATGGAAAAAGTAGCCATTCGAAAGTAAAGATAGACAAAGCTAGCAAGGCCCAGAGAGGAGGGAAGAAACAACAAGAAAGATAAAATATGAGAAGAGCGATTTCTATTTTTAAATCCTCTCTGCATCGATTCGTTTTGTCCGGGCATTTATTCAGGAACCTATTGTTTCTAAAAAAATTATGCAGGATTGTTCCTTCATCAGAAACATTTCTAAACCTTTACCATAGTCGATAGGAAATTTCAATTGTAAGCATTTCTACAAGTTCCGCAAAAAACTTATAAATATATCCTTGCACTTTTATTCATTTTCCTTCGTGATCCCAAGTAGTCGGGAGAATTAGTTGAATTAAGATAACATGATGATGGAGTGCACCTCCCGATGGGAGTCTAAATGTGATAGATTTCCCATTGATACCAAAAATAAAAAGGAGGTGCGATAT
>Ga0209427_10003192_pt1 | contig 19258 bp, 14 predicted proteins | sample DeeMarSWOR136_30_FD_187465 | JGI IMG/M metagenome (GOLD analysis project Ga0209427, IMG submission 187465) | Marine sediment microbial communities from White Oak River estuary, North Carolina - WOR-1-36_30 (SPAdes) (version 2) | ecosystem: Environmental > Aquatic > Marine > Intertidal zone >...
CATTTGACAGGGAATTATTAGAAAAAGTTGCTGATGAATTCACGTTTGTAAATAATAAATCTTGAATTGTGGTCTATTATGGTCTATTTAAAAAGCATGACCTTTACGAATTATAAATCCTTTTATGGTTCACGAGAGATCAGATTCACGAAAGGCTTTACCCTGATACAAGGAGCTAATGGGTCTGGGAAATCAAACATCTTAGACGGCATTTCATTTGTCCTTGGTGGTCGCGATGAAAGAACCGATAAGGTCCTCGAAGTAATCACTCGTCGGGCTGGAAAATATTTAACAAACTCAGCTGAAGTAAAAATCACGTTCGATAACAGTGACAGAAGGATCCCTTTAGACAAAGATGAAATTACCGTACAACGTCAAATTCGATTGACACCAAAGGGATCTCACTATAGCGTCTATAAGCTAGATGATGAGGCTATATCTCTTACAGAAATTCTTGAGTGCCTTGCAAAAGCTGGAATTACAGCAGAAGGTTATAATATCATCAAGCAGGGGAGAATTGTTGAACGTGCTACAGAAGATCCGGATAGTCGAAGACAATTGCTTGAAAGTATTGCAGGTACGGCAAGATTCGATGCTGAGATAAATGAAATTGAAGCCCGAATTCTTAGTATTGATGACAAATTACAACAATTGGACCTTTATCTAGGAGATTCTTATAGAATTCTTGAAGGCTTAGAAAAAGAAAAGAACAGAACATTGGAATTTGAGGAGATAGATAAAAGATTAAGAAAGCACAAAGTATTACGATTTAGGCATATGCGACAGCACCATAAGAATGAACATGAGAAACTTAACAAAATAAAAGAAGAACAAGAACACAAGAAAGAGATCTTAACTAAGAAAATTGAAAAATATGCAGAAAATACGCAGATCCTACAAACACAAAAAGAAGCGCTTGAAGCAGAAGAAAGGAGAATTGAAAAAAATAAAGCAAAAGCATCAGGAATAATTGAAGGATTTAAATCTGAACTGAATAGATTAAAAAATGAATCTAAAGTTCTTGATCTTAGAATTTCACAGATAAAAACCCAAAACGAACAGTTAAATTCAGAAATTGAAACGATTAATCAAGAAATTGAAAAGTTACATAAGCTTTTCGAAAAGAAAAATGCACAAAAGAGTGATTTAGACTCGGAACTTAATTCTTTAACCGAAAAAACGAAAGAATTTGAAGAGACGTTTGAAACAGCGAAGAAAGAAAATGAAACACTTGTTCAAAACCAATTAGAGATAAAGAAAAAGAAAGATGCACTGAATTATTCAATTAAAATCCTAAACAATGAACTAGGAAATCTTGCTAAAATAATTGATGAAAAGACACGTCAAAAGGAAAAAGCCTTTAAGACACTAAATAATAAAAAAATAGAATTAGAAAAGAGTAAACAAGAAATTATTACACTTGAAGAGAGATTTGATAATGAATCTAAAGAATTAGGTCAAATCAGTAAAAAAATAGAGCCTTTGAACCAAGAAGTTGAAAATATTCAGGTAGAAATCGCAACAATTCAAACAAAGTACAATGAACTCAAAGAAGAACGTAATACACTACAGGAATTAATTAAAGAAGGAAAAATCAAATATGATAAGGCGGTAGAAGCAGTTCTACAAGCACGAAATTCAGGTTACATACAGGGAGTTCTCGGTACCCTCATAGAATTAATTGAAGAAGTTGATACTCAATTCGTAGATATTATTGAGAGTGCGATCGGCCCAGATAAATTGCAGGCGCTGGTAGTAGAGGATGAAAATCTCACTGAAATTATTGAATTTTTACATAGGGAAAAAATTCCTAGAGTGGTATTACTTCCACTCCGAAACTTAAATGGGAATGAAAGTGGCCGATCGCTTCCAGAAGAAACAAAAGATTATCAAAAGATAAAAGATTTAGTTACTTTTAAACCTGGATACGAGCATTTAAAAGAAAATGTCTTTGGAGACATCTTAGTAATTGAAGACTTACCTACTGCATTACGTTTTAGTGATTTTGGTGCAATAACATTAAACAAAGATTTAATTCTAAATGGTGCAATTATCAGTGGTAACATGGACTCGCGGTTTCTTACAACAAAATATAATAAAGAAAAATTAGAGAAATTAAAGCAAGAACTTTTAGAAACAGAAACAAAACTTGAAGAGATTAAAAATAAGCTAAATATTAAGAAAAAGACTTTTAATGATTTAGAAAAAAAGAAAAGTACACTACAGGGTAACCTAGGTTCAATAAGAGGAAAGAAATCAACACTAACAGAAGTTCAAAATCAAATATTAAATGAAGTTGCTCTTCTTAATGAAGAACTCGAAACTATTGACAAAGAAATTGAAACCATTAAAAAAGAAAAAGATGGAAAGGATATTGAACTCAAGAACACTGAGAATAACTTTGAAATGATTCAAGAAGCAGCACAAGTTATAGAAGAGGAAATCAAAAAAACACAATTCCAAGAACTTAAGGAATCTCTTGAGAACATTAGAAAAGAACTTCTGAATACGGAACGTAGTATTCTAACAACTGAAAAAGAAATTGCCAAACTTGAAAATAAGCAAGAAAATACAGAAATGATGAAAGAAACGAAGGAGTTGCAAATCAAAGACAACAGCGAAAAGATTAATGCAGCAAAAAATGATCAAACTCAACTATCAGACAAAATTAAAGAAATAAACGAACAGATACTGAAACATGAAGAAGAAATATCCATTTTAGAAGATGAAAGGCTTGCATTAAAGGCCAAGTTAAATAATTTAGTGACACTAATAAAAACTGAAGTAAAAACTGAAGAAAAATTGGTTAACGAAAGAAATGAGCTAGACAAAAAACTCTATCAGCATCAAATAAATATTTCTTCATCTCAGCAGGAAATAAATCGTATTGATGAGGAGATTAGAAAACTAAATATCCAGGTCCCAGAAGATGATATTCAGACTCTTGAGGATGTTTTAAAGAATATAGAACAACTTGAAAAGGAAATAGGCAAACTTGGACCTGTAGATCCAAATGCTATTAAGAAATATGATATGGAAGCCAAAAGACGCAAAGATCTATTTCAAGAGAAGAAACAAGTAGAAATAGAAAAGAAAGAGATAGTTAAATCGCTTGAAGAGATTCAAAATCAAAAGAAAATCTTATTCTTGAATACATTTGAAAAAATAAACCTCCACTTTGGTGAGATTTTCAAGGTACTTCACGGAGGCGGATCGGCAAAACTTGTTCTCCTAAATAAAAAAGATCCCTTAGCAGGAGGTATAAATATCGAAGTTGACGTAGGGGCTGGTAAAATAAGTAAACTTATTCAGTTGAGCGGTGGAGAGAAATCAGCAACAGTCATTGCATTAATATTAGCAATTCAAGCCTATGAACCCGCTCCTCTTTATTTATTAGATGAGATAGATATGCATCTCGATGACGTTCACAGTGAAAATCTTGGAAAACTTCTAGCAGGATATTCTGAGAATGCACAATATCTCGTAATTACACCGAGAAATGAGTATTTACGCACACATGCAGATAGAGTATACAGTCTATGGAAAGAAAAAGGTGTGACACAAGTAGTTTGTCGAAAAGTTGACGATTATAGTTTCTTAGAGGCGTCTGTTTAGCGGCGATCCTTATGGATGATTCTGATATTATAGAAAAAAGCATAGGCGATGACATTGCAAGTATTATTGCCCAAATAGATTTTGACATTTCTTCCGGAAGAAAAAAACCAAAAGAAATAGACCTAGCAGAGTTCATTTTAAAATTACGTGAGAGTATTCGATCAGGTAGGCTTGATGATGAGATAATAGGTGCATTATCTACTATCTCAAAAATTTTAGAAACCAAAATAGATATCTTATTAAATGAACTCTTAGGCAAGAAAGTGAGTCTCAAAGAGCTTTCCTTCTTGCTGGATATTGCAGCCTTATTGAGAAGGGATGAAATTGAATTCAAACTCACAAGTATTCTGAGCGTCTTACATCCTATCGGCAGCTTATATCTTCCTATACAAGAACAAGAAATTATAGATGCGTATCTAGATCTAATGATGAAAAGAAATCCAACAAAGTATGGAAGTGGAAGTTTAAAAGCTAAAACACTAGAGTTAGATCTAATCGACTTTGAGCCCAGGAGTATTGAAAAAGATAAAAAGAATCTATTTGAAAAACTAGATAAGTATACCATAGAAACGATTCCGTTCAGCAAAATATTATCGAAACATCCTTCCTGGCGCGAAGTCCTAAATAAATTAACTGTACTCACTTATCTTGCTCACGAAGGATCCATAGCAATGTGGCAAAAGGATTTCCCAGATGGAGAGATTTTTCTAGAAACAAAGAAAATAACTAAGAAAGATAAGAGGACTTAAAATGAGCCATCTTGAAATGCTAGAGACTTTATTATTTTTAAGAGGAATTGAAGGGATTTCTGTTAAAGATATTGGATCCCTTACAAGAATAAAGGATTTCGAGTATTCTCTTTTCCTCCTTTCACAGCTTGAAGAAAGAATCAAAGATTTTCCACTTAAACTTTATTATAACCCTGTAACGAAACGATTCATGTTGATGATTTCAGACGCAAAAATTGAACCGCTTGAGGAAAAAGAACTGGTAAAGTCATTTTTACCTAAATCAGTACGTGCAACATTAGCACTCATTGTACTGCATGTAATAAGAAAAGAACAACTTACACCGCAACTATTACGAGAAGAGCGTGGAGAAAAGATAGACATAATGTCCCATTTAAATCTACTCGTAAAAAATGACATAATTGAACTTAAAGAAAAGAATAGAGTTTCTGTAATTGAACTTACAAACAGATTCTTAGAGAGAATTGACACCGAAACAATAGTAAAAAGATTGACAAAACTTGTTAAAAGAGATCAAGAACTAAAGGCGTAAAGTGTCTTAAAATTTAATATGGCCAAGACGGTCCGGGACCCATTTTATCCCCTCCTTATTTTTGTTTTTAAAAGAAATTAAAAATACAAAATATTTACATAATTTCTCTTTACAACAATAATTTAAAAGGCCACGGAATTTAAGACATGAACATTCGTTTAAACGTAAAGTCTGTCGCTTATATGAAAAAACAGTTTTTGTTCAGTGGATTATTTACTTCTTATTACCACTTGGTACAATTTAAGAAACATTAACGACTTCGTGGTGCTTAAATTAATGACTAAAAAATCGATTATGATTAAGATGACTATCAAGAAGAAAGAAATGGAACAAAAGATGAAAACACAAACAAAAATTGCTCTTCTTAAAGCTTGGCTAAAAGCAGAGGAACAAATTATCGAGAAATTGATAAAAATGATTCATTTTATACTCGGAGAACTTGATGGGATTTATAGTCAGAATGAAAATCTTTTACCTTTTAACGTAAATGATCGGGAATTGCTTTTTAAATTACTTGGAGAATATTTGCATATTTGTGACAATATGTCAGAAAAAATAGCAACAATTCGGCTCGGAAGCGATTTTTTAGGCACCTGAACTTACATCGTCTTCTATATAGTACTTTTCCCCTCTAACTGTCATAAAATAATTTGTCGTTCTCAAACCGCCCTTTTCTTTTGGACGACGACATAATGGAGAGTATTTCTCCTCAAATGTTTAATACATCTACCAAAATTTTTGCGACATCAGAAGGAACATCTGCTACTTGAATTCCTACTTCTTTTAAACGATTAATTTTACCTTCAGCAGAGCCTACGCCCATTGAAATAATAGCACCTGCATGCCCCATTCGCTTATCTGATGGTGCAGTCTTACCTGCTATAAATGCAACAATTGGTTTCACTTTATGATCCTGAATGTAATCTGCAAGTCTCTCTTCTGCATCTCCTCCGATTTCACCGATAATTACCACAGCCTTTGTTTCAGGATCTGCTTGAAATCGCTGAACTATTTCAATGAAGTCACTCCCAATTATTGGGTCGCCGCCTATACCAACACAGGTACTTTGTCCCAGCCTCGAATCAGCAGCAGTCAACGTAGCTGCTATTTCATAAAAGAGAGTGCCTGAACGTGCAATAATGCCTACTGGTCCCTTTCGAAATACATGAGAGGGCATGACTCCCACTTTACACTCTTCAGGAGAAATGATTCCCGGGCAATTTGGACCTATTATTACGATATTCTTATCTCGTGCATAGTTCACGAATACAATGGAATCTCGTATTGGAATGCCTTCAGTAATAACAACAATTGGATTTAAATTCGATTCAATAGCTTCATATACAGCATCCGCAACAAATCTTGCAGGTATGAAAAGTATCGATGCTGTCGCTTGTGTTTCCTCAACTGCTTCTGAAACGAAATCGTATACAGGAATGCCATTTAGTTCTTGTCCACCCTTGCCAGGCGTCACTCCAGCAACAATTTGTGTGCCATAGTCTAACATGACTTTTGTATGAAATTGACCTTCCCGGCCAGTTATCCCTTGAACAAGAATTTTTGTGTTTTTATCAACTAGAATAGTCATTTTTTATCCTCCGCTACTTATAAGTTCTACTATTCTTTTAGCTGCCGTCTCCATAGATTTAAGATATTCAATACCCGCTTCTGCTAGAATTTTTTGCCCCTCCTTTTCTCGTGTACCCACGAGGCGAATTACGATAGGTTTTTTCACAGCCGTGACTTTAAGCGCGTTTACGATTCCCTGTGCCACTTCGTCACCCCGAGTAATTCCTCCAAGTATGTTTACAAGGATGCCTTTTACCGTAGGATTTTCCAATAGTAGTTTAGTTGCTTCTAACATTCTCTCAGCCTGTGCACCACCCCCGATATCTAAGAAGTTGGCTGGTTTGCCACCATAAAAGTCAATTATATCCATTGAAGCCATTGTCAAGCCAGCTCCATTAGCAATGATTCCAATATTGCCATCGAGATCAACATAACTAAAACCAAATTCCTTAGCTCTTAATTCAAACTCAGTAAGATCGCGTAACTCTTCTTTAGCCTTTTCCTGTAGATGAGGATGTCGAAACAAAGAATTGTCATCAATAATCATTCGTGCGTCTGCTGCAATGATTTTGCCCTCTTCTGTCAACACTAACGGATTACTTTCAATAAGTTCGCAGTCATACGCAGTAACAACTTCAAAAAGCTTGTTTATTATAGAAATAATCTCTTTCTGCAATTCTTTTGAGGATGTAAGAAATTGCGCGAGCTTTCTAACTTCAAAAGTTCGAATTCCAAAGTACGGCTGGATGTATACTTTGAGTATTTGATCGGGCTTTTCTAATGCTAATTGCTCAATATCCACGCCACCTTCTTTTGAGGCAATGGTTACATAGCTCCGTGCACTGCGATCTACAATGATGCTCAAATAAAATTCTTTAGAAATATTGAGCCTCTCTTCCACCAGTACCTTTTCAACTGTGAGTCCCTTAATATTCATACCCAGAATACTTTGACTCACAGTTTTTGCGTCTTCTGATTTTTCAGCAATTTTAATTCCGCCAGCTTTGCCTCTCCCAGAAACTAAAACTTGCGATTTGATAACCACTGGTCTATTTAGACGATCAGCGATTGCTTTTACCTCATCAGAATTAGATGCTATTTCGCCTTTTGGTATAGGGACGCCATACTCAGCAAATATCTTTTTAGTTTCATATTCATGCAATTTCATCGTGAATTATCTCCTTAACTTGAAATAAATTTAATAAGAGCTGAAACACAGAAATATTTTTTCATTATTTTAGCTTAAGATTCTCCAACATTTTATTATGTTTACATATGTAAACCTCACGTTTAAACTGATTTTTTAAATTTTTCTTTTAATGGTGTAGCAAAATTCCAAAATTGCTCATAAAAGAATTTGAAAATAAATACAAGCCCAGGGCTCTTTGCCCATATCCCAAACTCACTTTCTTGAACACTAGGAAATGTAAACAAAATCTCATTTTCATCTATTACGACAATGCGTGAGCCCGGCGGTATTATATGGCGACCAGGATGTGTAAACGGCAGAGCATTTTCATCTGGAAGTGTGATTGGGATAATTCCTACTTCTAGATTTGGATCTAACGGGAGTGCAGTCAGTCTTGGGAGGTCATCTTTTCCAAAAGTAAGTCTTATTCTAATACCTTGAGAGCATAAATCCGAAATTGTTTCGATAAATAAAGGAAGATCCTCAATAGGAATACCCATAATAATTTCAGACTTAGCACTTGGAAGCATTGCTTGAATTCGATTAACAATTTGTTCTCCTCCCCGAAGAGTCCATATAATTTCTTCAGGACGACCAGTTTCAATTTTTTTCAAGCTTTTAAGTTCCTTAATCGCAAGATCTGTCGCATCGTGATATCTTTGAGCTAGTTTTTCTATTGCTACTTCTGGGGTTGTTGGTCGATAACGTCGAGGTTTTCCATATTGAATCTCGACTAAATCTTTTTTTTCCAATTCACTTAGAGTCTCATATATTTTTGGACGTGGAACATCAGATTCATGTGCAATTTCACTAGCATTAGCGCTGTTTAATCTAACTAGAGTTATGTAAACCTTTGCCTCGTATTCTGTGAGACCAAGGTCTTTAAGAGCATTAGTTAATTCGACTATTTCGCCCAACCGATTCTCTCCAATTCTTCCTAAACAAAGAGATTTTGAATTGTTTTAAAACAAATATAATAAACAATTCAGAATATAAGAATTCACAAAATAAAATAATAACTCTGCAAGATATTCAATATATTTTGAAATGAGTACTTATCTGCCCAATCCGTCAAGGATAAAACCATTTGAATAAATGAGTGTTCAAATTGTATCTCTAATCTATTAATGACTGGATAAAAATGGACTAGAAATCGTTGGTGGCATATTTGCTTGTTATGATTCCTTTTGCAATGATTATGATCATTGCGTATATTCTTATTGCTTCTGACAAGATAAACAAAACGCTAGTTGCTATTGGTGGAGCAGCAGTTACCATGATAGTTGCATATATCTATTTATTTGCAGGAACTGAAATTTTCACTGAACAAGAGGTTCTTACTGAACTAATAGATTGGGGTGCCATTATCATAATATTATCTCTTTTAGTCATTGTAGAGGTTTCTAGAACTTCAGGAATACTAAATTTCCTTACTGTGAAAATAATTAAACTCACAAAAGGAGATACCACCAAAATCTTAATCTATACAAATGTGCTCGTGTATATTTTTAGCGCTTTTCTGGGTGATGAATCCGCATTTTTAATAGTCGGCAGCATCACACTTGTTTTGGTTAGAAACCTGAAACTCGATCCCATGCCTTTCCTTTTGACTGAAGTCATATCTTCAAATGCAGCCAGTTGTGCTACAGTAACAAGTAGCCTCACAAACATCATTATAACTTCCAGTTATTCCTTCGCCCACGAGTACTGGTTAAGTTATGATCGATTTTTGATTATAGCATTTCCTTTTTCTTTAATTATTTTTGTCACAAATCTACTTATTGGTAGATGGTTAGTCCGTAATAGGTTCGTATGCCTAGGTGAATGCATAACGGAAAGTGAAATTGAACTTATACTCGGTCTCAGTGAATACGAAGTTGTCAAAGATACTTCCATAGTCACAAAGTTTCTTATCTTTTTTGCAGGACTAGTTATAGGATTCTTAGTTGCAGGAGTTGTGGGAATTCCATTCTTCTTAGTTGCTTTAATTGGTGCAATCGTCTTCATACTAATTTCTGGAGAATATGTTAATATTGATAAGATCATAAAACGACTAGATTGGAGCACCATAATCTTTTTCTTTGGAATTTTCATAGTTGTCGGAGGAGTTGCAAGCGTTGGTTTACTAACTCTGATCGGTGAAACTTTAGGAAATGTTGCTGGAGGGAACAAAGCGCTTATCTGGGCTTCATTAATAATAACTGGAGGGATAATTGCTGCCTTTGTCGATAGTGTTAGTGTTGCATTAATGCTGTTATACATTATCCCTTCGGTAGTTGCATCAGCAGGAATAACAAACCCAGCATCGGTTATTTGGTCTGTAATCTTGGCTGTGAATGTAGGAGATATTTTGAGCCCTCTTGGAGGTGTCAACTCCGTGCTCATTTTCCTCATGTTTAAAAGAGAAAAGATCAAGTTCTCTTTCCTTGATTTTATGCGAGTTGGAGGTATATTGAGTGCTCTCAACTTCACGCTAGTGTTTTTGTATATCCTTCTTATATCGAACATCTTAGGATGGTGACCTTAACAAGGTTTATGAACTACCTCACGCTAAAGCAGTGAGGCTTCCTGTTTCTGCGACCATACTTGCCTTAACGTAGGCTATCTGGTTCAGATACTCCAACGCTAACGTAGAGGTATTAGTCTCCGCAGGCGTAACTTTGGTAGGTCCCCTACCTAGTATTCTATGACCTTCGTGTTCTAGCACACAACTGCTGTTAACATCACGATCTATTACCAGACCGCAATGATAACACACATAGGTACGTTCGGCTAAACTTATAGCGCGTTGATGACCGCAACGCGAACAGATCTTGGTGGAGGGGAAGAAACGGTCGATTTCCATCGGTGTTTGCACCTTTATTTCAAGCATGCGAATTATTCCACCCAGGCTGGTTGACAACATTCTACTACCCCACAGGCGTTGCCAGGCGCCTAAATTCTCATTTTGATAGCACACCATCTCAAAATTGGTGGCGAGGAAATGAACGAGTTTATTGCGGATGTCTCGTTTAATATTGGTGGTCTTGACGTAGGCTTTGAGCAATTTATATAAGGTTTTCCACCAATTCCTGCTGCGATGTTGATGGCGACTTAATTGCTTACACAACTGCTTTATACGGCGCGTAACTGGCACCTTGTATTGTATACGTACCCCGTTCGAAAGCGTTAACTGATGCTTTACCCCAAAATCAATACCAATTGATTGTGCAGGCGCTACCATCGCCGGCCTGTGTTCTCGTGAGGTATAGGTAGTTATCGCAACGTAATAATCGCCATGCTGGTGCAGTAAGGTAGCATTAGCACATTCACAATCAGGTGGCAGTTGTTCCAGGCCGTTGACACGCAGTCTTTGCGGTATCATTTGAATCTGCAAGTATTTGCCGTTGATAAGCTTGTAGGTATTGCCGTATTGCTTGAGCGGGATGGATTTCACATAAGACTTAAACTTCAACCGCCCCACTGTGTGACCCTTCGCTTTCAGACGCGCTAAGCTACGGATATTCTGTTGGGTGCGTGTTATGATGCTTTGGCGCATATGTGACGATAACTGCCTTAATTGGCGAAGTTCAAACCAGTCTTTAACCTTCACCGGCACGGCTGTTATTGTATCATCGATAGAAAACACGTTAGGATGCCCCACACAATAATTATACAGCCATTTAGCTTCCAAAAATAAGAGCCTTAAGCGAGTTAACGAGTCTTGGTTTACATGCGAGCGGTCTAGCTTGACGATATATACCCGGCACAGCATGTGTTTACGCCGCTCCTTAGTGTCCTTCAATGTAGCTTTGATCCGTTCGTTCTTTGTTAACATGGCACAAGTGCTCCGCACACATTAAAATAGCTAGTTATAATTTACAACATAGCTTCTCACTCTTTGTACTCCATCCTTGTTTATAAACTCCGCAAAAAGTAGCACAAAGTTAAAAAATGTAATACATTAACACAATTCATCCCCAAGCTCAAGCAATGGGGCTTTCTTGTGTCGTACCATGTAAAAAAGTATAACTTGAACGTTTTGCTACTTTTTACTGGATTTATAAAGCAAGCGATTTAACAAAGTAGCAGTATGCACGACCTCCATGTCTATTCCTTCATTTTTCACTAATTCTTTCAATTGAAATATACAGAATGGGCAGGGCGTAACAAGGGCTTCAGCTTTCGTTTCCCTTATGTATTGTGCTTTTCTTGATGCAATTAGTCTTGAAAAATCTCTTATTCCAGCACGTACTCCTCCACCAGCACCACAGCAACGATCTGCTTCTTTCATTTCAATTAGTTCTGCACCAGTAAATTCAATCAAATCACGGGGTTCCTGTTTTACTCCCTGACCCCGATTTAAGTGACATGGGTCGTGATAAGTTACTTTTAATTCAAGTAGGTTTTCTGGAGGGGGCAACTTCATTACTTTTTCATAAATAAATTCATTTAAATCGTATGTTTTAAATTTAAGAGGTCGTTTAAGAATTTCCTTTGCCCATCTTGAATAGTCATCTTTTAAAGTAATTCCGCAACCAGGACAACCTACAATTACATGTTTGACCCCATATCGTTCTAAAATTTCCACATTTTTCTTAAATTGGCGAATACCTAAGTCAAAATCACCAGAACGTATGGCTGGACTACCACAACACACTTGATCTTTTGGAATAATCACCTGATAACCGAGTTTGTTCAGCACGTCTATTAAATCTTTACCGATTTTTTGAAGGCGCAAATCCATCATACAACCAGTAAAAAAGATAACAGGTTCACCTTCTCCAACATATTCTCCGAATTGACCGTCTTTTCCTGTCAACGGTTGTTTTTCAATGGTGACTGCCTTACCGTACGATCTAATGCGTTCGATGAATTCTTTTTGTCCTTCTAATGGTCCAAGACCTTGTTTAACTACAAGTGAACGCAGTTTTTCAATAGCTTTATGTGCAAGATCGATATCTTTAGGGCAGGCCTCAACGCAAGCTTTACAAGTAGTACATCTGAATAGTCCATCTGAAAGTGCCTTTTCGAAAACATTCTTGGTATTTCTTGGATCAAACTGAACTTGGGCATATTTACGCATGTAAGTTGGTCCAATAAATTCATTCCAACTTTCAGCCACGCTTGGGCATGCAGCAATGCAATTATAACATTCTATGCATTTATGATATTCTAATAAGTCCTTTATTTCATCCATAGTGAAGGTTTGTGCTTCTTCAGGTGATTTTGCAAAATCTGAACGTATTTCTTTCATTTTCTCGAAAGGCTCTGCAAAGTCAACCGCCAAATCTTTGGTAATTGCAAAGGTGGGGAGGGGTTCTAATGTATATTCATTGTCAGGTAGCAATTCAGTTTTGCAAGAGAGCTCTGGTTTACCATTAATCATCATAGCACATGATCCACACTGCCCTGCACGACATCCAAACCGAAACGCAAGAGTAGGATCGATGTTTTCATAGATGTGCCACAGTGCATCAAGTACTCTCATGCCTTTTTTGTATGGCACCTCGAACTTTTGCCAATGACCATGAGTTTCATTCTCGGGGTCAAATCGCCAAATCTTTAATCTAACCGTTTTTTTCATCTACAAAACCACAACAGGAACCGTATGAATGTTTTCGTTTGAGATTATTATGTTTTTTCTCCATGAGGGACTGGTTTCTGGAAAATCTTCCCGAAAATGTGCACCTCGACTCTCTTCTCTGAAAAGGGCAGCCTTAATTATTATTTCTGCAACTGTAAGCATGTTTCTCACTTGTAATGCTTCGAGTTGCTCATAAGCGAATGTGGTGTTTTGGTTAGCTACTTTCATTGGTGTTGATTTCAGTCTTTGAATATCCTGTAAAGCCCGAGTTAATTTTTCCTTAGTCCTAAGGATACCAACTTTTGTCCACATCAATTCTTCTAATTTATGTCTGATTTGAGAAGGGCGTATTCCATCTTGCTTGGGTTTTAAGGGTGATATTACCACACGATGAATTTGAGTAATTTGGTCATCATGTATTTTACCCAGTGAGGATTTGAGTGCATATTGAGCCGCATTATGTCCAACTATGTATCCAAAAACTTGAAGGTCTGCAAGAGCATTTCCACCCAATCTGTTTGCTCCATGAATTCCTCCAGTTACTTCTCCAGCTGCAAAGAGTCCTTTTATAGTTGTTTCAGTCTTTTCAGATATGTGAAGTCCACCCATTATATGATGTGCTGTCGGCGAAACTTCCATTGGTTCCTTAGTGATATCAACCCCTGATAGGTCTCTAAACTGTTCTAAAGTCTGAGGAAGACGTTCTTCTACAAAATCAGGAGATAAATTTTTAAGAGAAAGATAAACTCCATTATGAGGTGTATGCCGCCCAGCACGAATTTCTCTATAGATAGCACGAGCAACAACATCTCTTCCCGCCAATTCCATCCTTTCGGGGGCATATTTCTCCATAAATCGCTCACCTAAGTTGTTCAAAAGAACACCTCCTTCTGCACGAACTGCTTCCGTCACTAGAATACCTTTGGCGGAGTCTGGAAAAACCATACCCGTTGGATGAAATTGAATAAACTCCATATCGATCAATTCAGCGCCAGCGCGATATCCGATAGCATACCCGTCTCCAGTACCTTGAAAGGAGTTTGTAGTTACTTTATAGATCCTACAGCCACCACCTGTTGCCAGTATGACGGCTTTAGATCGTATCAAGAAAAATTTTGCGCCTTCTGGATTAAAAGCCGCTACACCAGTTACTTTATTTCCATCTAATAGAAGGTCAACAACTGCACCTCTAATAAAGCGAACATTACTCGCTCGCAATAGATCCACTAAGGTCGTCATAATTTCTCCGCCTGTACGATCACCAGAGTAACAGGTCCTTTTATAGCTTTGACGGCCAAATGCTCTTTGATCGATTTTACCCTCAGAAGTTCTGTAAAACAATGCGCCGTCATTTTCTAACTCCAAAATCCTAGCAGGGGCATTCTCTACCAAAATACGTACGAGGCGTTCATTATTTACGTAGGCTCCTCCCGAAATCGTATCCTGAAAATGGGATTCGATACTATCCGCCGACTCAACATTGCGCAGCGCAGCATTGTAACCGCCTTCTGCCATGACAGTACAGCCACTTTTCCCAGGTAACGTTTTTGCAATCAGAGCCACGTCTATCGCTGAATGCTTTGATGCTTCAAGTGCTGCACGAATACCTGCGCCTCCAGCGCCAACTACGAGAACATCTGTGTAAATTATGTCGTCCAGTGTCATACCTCCATAATTAAATTATCAAATTGATTCAAAAAGATTATGAAACTGCTATAATGAAAGCAAAGAGTTAACATTATATCAATAAGGAGTCATATATGCATCCTACTGAGAAAACCTGCTTATCTTAATTCTTCAGAACTGGAACAACTAATGGTCCTTCTGGGATCACCGCGATTTCAGCATCAGTTCCTAGAACCTTGATTGCTTTTTCCAAACCCTCCTCTATCGTACGGATTGGCGTTATCATCATAGATTTAACAATACTGTCTTCTAGATTTGATACAAGGTAAATATCATGCTTTAATTGATCACGAGCCAAAAGTTGGTTTTGCCATTGAAGTCCAATTGGTTCTTCACGTCTTATCTTCTGTAAAACTTCCTTAGGAGAATTAACTGAAGCATGCAGTTCTACAAATTCCTCTGGACCTTTCCCCATGCTGCAAGAGGAGGCTATAATCACAATTCCTCCATCGCGGGTTATCTTAGAAGCAGTATTTATGCCTTTGGTAGTTTGATACAAATCAAGGTCTAATGGAGCTCCATTGTTAGAAGAAATAGTAATATCTACCTTATGATCTACTTTTACCTCAACAATATCTTTAGAAATCTCACATCCTTTCTCATGAGCCTCGATAGGATCTCCAGTCACTATATGTGTTATTTCTTTATTCTTGTTCAAAATCACATTAACTATGAAATTAAGATGAGCCATCCTCGCCTGTTCCACTAAATCCTCATGAACAATATTACCGTTTATTATCCCTGCTACTGAATTTTGATGGTCTAACATTTTATAACTGTGATTTTTATAAGCCGATCTGACACTAAACACACCTGGGGCTATGCTTTTACGACCACCAGAAAAACCGGCAAACCAATGAGGTTCAATAAAACCAGTACTAATTCGAAAATCAGCTTCTACTACCGTCTTATTTATGTCAACTGGGATACCTCGGGATGTCATTCCAATATTGACACATTGATTAACGTCATGATTAACAATATGATAACTTTTGACTATATCTCTACCAAGTTTTTTAATTAATTCGTGTTCATCTAAAGGTGGGTGCAATCCTACGGCAACAATTATCGTTATATTATCGCGGGGTACTTTTTCTTCTAACTCAGCCAATATTGGAGGAAGTAACCTGTTATCTGGACAAGGTCTTGTATTATCTGTTACTAAGACCACAACTTCATCATTTTTACTCACACAATCACGAAGTGCGGGACATCCTATTGGAGATATCAGGCTATTTGTTATAGCCTCACTCTCATTCTCAAGACCATTTACATACATCGTGTGTAGAATAGAGACTAAGTTCTTGGTTGGTATCTTAGTTTTTAAGAAGGAATCACCGTAAGGAAGCTCAATTTCGGTATACATTATAAAAGTGCTCCATTAGTTTATATCGTTGTTTTTCGCAATTAATGCATCCACTGATTCCTATATTGTAATTAATTGTTTTTAGAGAAACATATTTCCTTTTTAAGCGAATTTCTATTTCTAGATTGTGTGATCTTTTTAAATTTTGCTTGAAACCATCCACCGAGTTTACTAAAAAACTAAAATACATAGGAGGGTAACTCGGTGGATCCAGGTAATCATTGGCCGTGGTAAACACTTATTCACGTTTTTTATGTGTATAAAACAACCACAATTGTTTTTTTAAGTACCAAATTATGTCCCAAGTTTATATCTTTTATGTTTTTTAATATAAACAATCTCGCCATCTTTTAATTTTTCGTTGAATTCTGCTATTACAGATCCTCTTCCTCCAAAGGCGGATACAATTTTTCCTGATCTTCCTGATATGGTTTCGACTTGTTTACCGATGAGTTTCTTAGCCCCAATTTGCGAATGTGCTAAATTATCAATAATAATTTCTTCTTTATGTGAGGGAATGCGAACATTTCCTTCTTTAATTGAAAGATTATATAACGAAACATCACGTGGATTCACATCAATAACTTTGCCACTTGCTGCGATTCGTAACTTTGTTGGGGGGAGATCTAGTCGAGAAATAAGAATTGAGTCATCTGGTTCTGATACAATTACTGAGTTAAGAGTGATATACGCAAAAAAATCCTGATTTGAACTTACTTGATCCAATATAACATTGTAATCATCTTCTTTTTGGAAAGGATAAATTACCCCGGCAACCGTTGGTGTTCCAATCGTTAAATGAACATTCATACGAGGAGCAAGTTTGAATTTGAAGAATTTGTTAACTTTTAATCGCGCTAAAATTGTATCTGTCGATGACAGAGAACCCGGTGAACATAAATAGCAACCTCGGTAAATTACTCTGGCCTGAACACCTGGAATTGCTATCCCAACTCGATCTCCAGCAACTGCACTTTGCAGGTTTTCGCCAAATGTCTGAATTGATTTTATTTTTCCTTGAATTTCTTGAGGCATTATTTCTGCTACTTCGCCAATACTTATTGTTCCACGATGAACCGTTCCTGTCATTACTGTGCCAGCGCCTTTAATATGAAATGCATGGTCAATCGGCATCTTAAAGGGTCCTTCAATTCTTCTAACAGGCTTTTCGAGGAGATTCAGTAACATTTTTTTAATATCTTCGGCACCTTCTCCTGTAGTAGCAGAAACTCTGGCAATAGGTGAATTTTCTAGAATTGTTCCTTTTAGGAGAGCCTTTATTGATCTTTCAACTGTATTAATGCCTGATTCATCGACTAAATCGATTTTATTTATAATAATTAGTGTTTTGGAAATATTAAAACTATCCAAAATTAGAATATGTTCGCCTGTTTGCGATTTCGGTCCTTCATCAGCTGCAATTACAAGAATTGCGGCATCAATAATATTTGCACCTGCAACGACACTTCTTATAAGATCTGCATGTCCAGGTGCATCAACTAATGTCACCTGATAAGGGTCAAGATTAAATGCTGTAAATCCCAAATCTATTGAGATGCCCCGTTCCTGAGCCTGAGGATGTTTATCCAAGCCTGCTGTGGAAACTTTCTCTGAGAGAAGACGAGCTATGGCAGTCTTACCATGATCAATATGTCCAAAGAGTCCGACATGAATTGGAATACGTTTCAAGAGAATCGCCTATATGACTGTAGATTCAACTAATCATTCACCATAGTATTGAACGATTTTTTCCACTAATTCTTTGAATTTCACATTTACTTCATCTAATGTCATCTTATTTTTTATTGCCATTTTTACATAATCTCTTCTAACATCACTCAAGTCCTTTGCAAGTTCCTCATTCTTCTTTTGGGTTATTATTTCAGAGATAGTTTTTCTGGTAAGCTGATCTATGGCTTCCTTATATTTATCATCTTCCGACGGTTCCATAACAGTTTTTACTTCACTAATTTTTGGTTTAGATAAGAGATCTCTAATAAGAGTAACAGCTTCGCTAGCTGCAGTTTTAGAGGCAACCTTACTCAAATCAACAGTGAATATTGGTCTATCCCAATCATAATCTTTGCCGGGAATGTCAAATCTGTTATAAACATCCTCAATTACATCTTGAGGTATTGGAAGTCCGCGTCTTTCGTTCCAAGACAGGGCTACTTCTCTTGGAGTAGAAATGTAAATTATTGCAAACAAGACATTCATTTCAAGGGCAATTTCTCGTAATTCGTGCCTCATAGATTTGTAATAATTCATATCATCGTTAATTACGAGATAGTCCTGCTGTAAGAAGTGTTTAATTAATGTAAACATTGCAGATCTTACAACAGGTTCGTGATCTGGATTAAACTGTCTTTCTTGATAAGAGGGGATCATATTTCTGATTGCATCTGATTCAATTATGATTGTTTTCATAGAAAGGTCAAGTTCAAGAATTTTGGCAATTTTTCTTGCTAATGTTGATTTTCCTGAACTTGGCAATCCTGAAAGAATGATTAACATGTAAAACCACGCATTTTCATAAACTAAATCATAAGTCTACTCTTGCTTCTATCTAACAATATTAAAATGTTCTCAACTGGAAAAATGATCATTTATGATTTGGTTTACAGACTCTTTTAAGTTGAAGTTTAATAAGGCTGGGGATCTAAGTTTGCAAATTTTTATATTAGAAAAGAAATAATACTATTAATTTTAACAATTTGGTTGATTAACAAAAAATGAGGGAGTTACATGGGGAGAAATCACAGAAAAATGCTCATAAGCAGCATTAGTGCATTAATAATCTTCCTTTTAGTTATTTCAGCTACAAATACAGTTGCCGATGTTGACTGGGGAAATTTAAAAGTTGGCGATGAAATGAGATGGCACTGGACTCCGGGATTCGCTCATACTGCTGTACGAGACTCATATTATGAGTTAGAGATTCTTGAGATTGGAGGAGAAAGTTTAAGGGTAGATCATCATAGATATA
>Ga0209427_10003193_pt1 | contig 19253 bp, 18 predicted proteins | sample DeeMarSWOR136_30_FD_187465 | JGI IMG/M metagenome (GOLD analysis project Ga0209427, IMG submission 187465) | Marine sediment microbial communities from White Oak River estuary, North Carolina - WOR-1-36_30 (SPAdes) (version 2) | ecosystem: Environmental > Aquatic > Marine > Intertidal zone >...
CCGGATCGTGCTTCATCACCGTCAAGATGATGCTGGCGATATGCTGGGAGGCATCGAACTCGGGACCCCTCATGGTCTCGACGGAATCGTCAATCCGAATTATTCTACCCGGGAAAGCGGCAATATCCGCCCTCCTCTCCCCGTGGGGAAGGGCATACCCTAGATTCGATTGAACCTCCGGGATGAGCCTGCCAACTTTGGCCCTCTGCAGCAGGGAAAATCCGTCCTTCAGTGCCTCTATAACTCGATACCGCTCGATCTCCCTGGAAATCATTGCATAGGGGTTCGTTGGACCATGGCCCTTTCCGAGATTCAGGGAAAATCGAAGGGCCACGGTCAAAAAGGTCTTTGCCTCCTTGATCGCCTCCTCCAATGGTTTACCCATGGCGAGTGCCGTGGCTATGGCAGCCGCATACGTGCATCCGGTGCCGTGGGTGTTCCTTGTTTTAACCCTTTTCCCTTCAAATTCGTGAAACCTTTCGCCATCAAACAGCAGATCGATGGGACTGCCGGGCAGGTGTCCCCCCTTTACAAGGACGTTTCTGGCACCCAGTTGGCGAATAGCTACAGCCGCCTGTTTCATATCATCGAGCCCCTTCACTTCATGACCGGAAAGAACGGATGCCTCGGGAAGGTTCGGGGTGACCAAGTAGCAAAGGGGAAGGAGCTCTTCTTTAACCGTTTCCTGAGCCTCCTTTTTCAGGAGCGCGTCCCCGCTCTTGGCGACCATTACTGGATCGACGACCACCTTTTCGATGCCGTATTGCCTGATTTTTTCCGCCACAACCCTTACAATTTCTGAATTGGCAAGCATTCCCGTCTTGATTGCATCGGCCCCTATGTCGGAGAGTACCGATTCGATCTGGCTCTTCACGAACTCCGCATTTAACTCCACAATTCCCTGGACCCCCACGGTATTCTGGGCGGTCAGGGCGGTGATGGCGCTCATGCCAAATCCACCAAGGAGGGTAATGGCCTTCAAGTCGGCCTGGATTCCCGCCCCTCCTCCGGAGTCTGATCCGGCAATGGTCAATATCCTCCTCATTATCCCTTTCCTCCCCCTTGGCTAAGCCTTTCGATCAAGAGCTGCGCTACCCTCTCTCCAGAGATCAACATTCCCCCGAAAATAGGTCCCATCCGGTAGGAACCGAATGTAGCATTGGCAGCCATCCCTGCTACAAAAACCCCTGGAAATGCCTCCTTGGTATTCTCGAGGGTATCCCTTTCCGCGGCATCCGCCCAGAGGGATTTCTCCCCCATTATCTTGCCCGTTTGGGTAAAAAGCCGGGCATCCATCTTCCTCTCAATGATGGCCACCACCTCCGTGGCGTGGCCGGTAGCATCGACCACATACTTTGATCGAATAGCCAGGGGATCGACGTGCAGCTGAGCCGTTTCCACGGCAGTCCAATTCAAGACCAGGCCCGTCACGCGATTTTCCCGGACCACCACGTCCTCAGCACTGATGAGGTTGAATATGGTGGCCCCGGCTTTGGCTGCATGGGAGCAGATGGTGGCGATAGCCTCCACTGAACCGGCCGTATAGTAGCCCTCATCATACGGCTCGGTTCGGATGCCGAAATCATTCAAAATGCGCTTTCCCTCCTCTTGGACAACCACCTCATTGAACATCATCCCTCCACCCCACATTCCCCCCCCAATGCTGAGCTTCCTCTCGAAAAGGGCGACCTTAAACCCTTCCTTGGCAACATAATAGGATGCCACGAGACCGGAAGGGCCTCCTCCCACTACAGCTACATCCAGGTCCAGGTTTTCCTCCAACTTCCTCGTGAAACGGTCGATAATGGCCTTGGTAATAAGCACTTCGTTCAGCTCCATATCCATCTCCTTTCAAAAAAAAGGGCCGTAATTCCGTCTCGGTATTACGGCCCTTTTTCATTTTTTGACCGCCGCTTCCCTACGCTGGAATTACCCAAACAGGTTCAAAGGGTCACCCCGATCCCAGATCCCTGGGATGGAATTTCTCAGCCCATCAGGCTCCCCTAGCGAAGCTTAATATATACAAGTTTAGCGTGAATGTCATGAGATGTCAAGGGGATGGGGCTGAAGTTTACTGGATTTCTGGAGAAAAGCCTTCGTTGCTCAGAGTACTGCCATAATTCTTATAAAATCTGAGTGCTTGCAGTTAATTCCAGTCAAATACTGATAAATTTTGCGTATAGGTTGAAAAATTTTCACAATCTGGCCGCCCCTCACAGGGTTGTTTCGGATAAATCCCACGGCGACAGAGGAAAATTTGGCATATCAATTGCACCAAAACGAATGAAATGTATCTTGCAAAATGGGGGTTTCCATGCAACTCGCCGCCCAAATCGAAGAAAAACCTCAGTCAGTCCTCGATGAAGGGATCCAGAAGATCCAGAAACTCGTCTCTGAGATAGAGAAAATCATCGTGGGGCAGAAATCCCTGATCTGCCGTATTGTGGTTGCCCTCCTTGCCGATGGCCATGTCCTGCTCGAGGGTGTTCCGGGATTGGCCAAGACCCTCCTAGTATCGGCCCTGGGAGCAGCTATGGGAGGAGTGTTTCGCAGGATCCAGATGGTGCCCGATATGCTCCCAAGCGACCTCATTGGGACCTATCTCTACGTTGGAAACCGCTTCAAGCTTCAGAAGGGTCCCCTGAGCGACTGCCATGTGGCCCTGGTGGATGAAATTAACAGGGCCCCCGCAAAAACTCAGGCTGCTTTGCTCCAGGCCATGCAGGAGCGCCAAGTTACCGTCATGGGGAAAGACACTCTTGAGCTACCCGATCCCTTCATCGTCCTTGCCACCCAGAATCCCGTGGAACAGGACGGCACATATCCCCTCCCCGAAGCCCAGCTGGACCGGTTTCTCTTCAAGGTTGTGGTGGAATATCCCAGCCCGGAAGATGAGATTCATATCCTCACCAATGTCCACCTCGATCAGAGGGATAAGATCAAACCCGTCCGCCAGGTCCTCGAGCCTCGAGACATCCGTCGACTGCGAGAAAGGATAAAAAAAGAGGTTTCCGTGGAATATTACGCCCACCAATACATCGTTGAGCTGGTTGGGGCGACCCGTTTCCCGGGCGAGTTTGGCTTGGAATCCCTGGAGGGATGTCTGAAGCTCGGTGCTTCTCCTCGCGCAACTCTGGCTCTGAGGGATGCGGCACGAGTAGAGGCCTTCTTGCACAACCGGCAGCACGTCTATCCAGAAGACATTCAGGCCGTCGCAAGGGATGCTCTCAGACACCGAATTTTCTTGGAGTTTTCAGCTGAGGCGGAGGGGCTGACCGTGGAAGCCGTTCTCCAAGAGATTTTGGACGGAGTGTCTGTCCCGTGAAGGAGATTCTCTCAAAGATCGAAGAGATTGATTACTACGTGCGATGGTATTCGGGCCAGCATGATCGCGGGATCTGGCCCAGCCGCCAGTTGGGGGGATCGGCAGAGTTCGAGACGATCTCCGAATACCACGTAGGTGATAACCCTCGGTCCATAAACTGGTCGGCTACCGCGAGAACGGGAGGCCGCCAGATCCTGAAGAACACCCGGCTCACTGAGGCCAACCTCGCCGTTTTTCTCGTTGTGGATTTGAGCCGCTCAATGGATTTTGGAACGGTTCGGGTGACTAAGCGGAGGCTCGCGGCGGAAATTTCCGCAATTCTGGCTCACGCAGCCTGGCGATGTGGCGACCGCGTCGGTTTTATCGCGTACGGATCCGATGTTAAGATCCAATGGCCGCTCCGAAATCCCAAGGATTACAGGCTCCTGATTCCACGGAAGGTCCTGGAAACCAGCTCCGGTGGAGGTACAGGAGCAGGGGGATTAGCCGAGGCCCTCTCCAAACTGCCGGGGAAGCGGTCCCTGGTATTCCTTATATCGGACTTTCAGGAGGATTTCGAGGGAATCGAATCCGCCCTGAAACCAGTTGCCCTCCTGCATGACGTCGTTCCCATCGTCGTTTGGGATCCAAGAGAGAGGATTCTTCCCGAAAGACGGTTCATTGCTGCTTTGAGAGATTTGGAGACCGGCAGGTGCAGGACCATCTGGCTGGGAGGCATGGGAAAGAAAGTCGCTTTTCAGAAGCGGATAGAAACCAGAGAGCAGCACATGAAAGCAGTGTTTCAGAGCCTCTGCATAGATGCTCTCTGGATCCATCAGGAGACCGACTATGTCAGGGAGATTGGCAGGCTTTTCATGGCCCGAAGGGGGGCCAGATAAATGAAGAAGCTCCCCTTGATCACATTCCTGGCTGCTTTCCTCGCCCTGGGAACGGCATCCTCGGACAATCGCAGCCTCCAATCCGAGGAGGGGAACTCCTCGGATCAGGGGGTCTTCCCGATAACTGTGGATTTTCACTGTCCGAGGAACTTTGGCTTCCACATCGGCGATAAGATACCTCTAACGGTCACAATGGAAGCCGAGGAGGGACCCATTGTAGATCTGGTGAATCTCCCCCAGAAAGGGGAAACCTACGGGCCTTTCGAGGTTCGAGATGTCAGGATTCGTAAGCGTAGGGATAACGGTCGGATCCTTTATACCGTGTTCTATGAACTTCAGTCCTTCGAGCCTGCCGTCTCTGTGGACAAGGTGAAATTTCCCCCCCTCCGCATCTCTTACGCAACCGAGGGGGATTGGAATCCGGTAGAATCCGAGTATCATTATCGAAGCCTCTATTCGCAGGCTTTTGATATCTTCGTTTCACGAACAGCCACCTACTTCGGTGCGATGAAAGATATTAAGGGGCCGATCGAGGACGGAACGACCACCCTCATTTGGAGAGTGAGCACCGTTGTTGGCGGTCTCATGGTCCTCCTGACCCTCATCACTTGGCCTTGGGAATTCATCCGAAAGAGGTGGAAGGTCGAGGGGGAAAGCCCGGATCCCACGCCCACCGATCATGCCCTGGAGGCGCTCCAGGAAGCCAGGGAGAAGTGCTTCAATTACGAGGATCATCGAAAGCGACTGTTCTTTGAGATCAATAGGATTCTCAGGACATTCTTGAAGGATGTTTGCGGCTTGAATACGGCGAATAGGCCTTCGATGGAGATTGTGAATCAGTTGAAAGACCATCCATTCTATGAGGAGCTCAAGGAGTTAGTGGTAAGAATCAACCAGGTCATCTATGAGGGGGATGCCCCTGTGGATGTAGAGTCCATTATGAGACAATTCGATGGGCTGTTGCGTAGGATAGACGGGACGACGCATCCGGGGATGAACCATGATAAGGCTGGATAACCCCTTGTTTTTGCTTATTGGGGTCATTTTTTTGCCTCTTTTCTTCAAGAGGAAAACCGCTTTTCTCGGGTACTCGCATCTTTCCCTCTTAGAAGGCGAGGGGGAGTCACAATTCTTGCGGCGCCTGCCACAGTTTCTCTTGGCCTCGGCGATAGCCCTGTTGATTCTGGGACTTGCTCGGCCTCAGTGGCAAAGGGCCGTTCGACGCGAGAAGTTCTTCGCCCGCGACATCCTTCTGGTTGTGGACCTCTCCCATAGTATGGATAACGGTATGAAGAGCGCTTTAAACCCGGGGAATGAGTCGAGGAAGATAGATTTCGCCAAAGAAGCGGCCCTCGAGTTCATTCAAAAACGAAACAACGACAGAATCGGCCTCCTGGTCTTTGGGGATGAGACCTTTGGGAGTTGGCCCCTGACGAGGGATCTCGGCCTCGTATCGAAAAAAGTGGGAAGGCTTGGGTCCACTTTCTACGGCGGAACCAATCTTGGGCAACCGTTCCTGAAGGCCATGGATCACTTCAGGGAGATGGGGCAGTCCACGATTCGCATTCTAGTCTTCCTTTCAGACGGCGAAGCCAGAATCCCGGCAATGATGAAGGAGAGGGTTATCGCGGAGATGAAAGAGATGGGTATCCATCTCTATCTCCTGGGAATCAATCTGGAAAAGGAGAGTAGCGACATCTTGGAGATCGTGGAAGGGGTCCAGGGAAGATTTATCGCCACTGAGTCAGCAAGGGAGTTAACCGCGGCCTTTGACGAGATAGACTCATTGGAGCCCAGTATGGTTGAAATAGAGGTTCAGGGAAAGAGCAAGGAGCTCTACCCCATATTTATTTTTTTGGCCTTGTGTCTTATGTCCATTTTGACGCTGTTGCGCAATACGCTTTTTATCAAGCTCTGTTAGGAGACTTTGCATGGGAGTGGTCGCACGTATTCGTTCAATCCGAGTCTATTTGCTCATAATCGGAGGCCTTTGCCTTTCCCACGGAATCTACCAGAAGTACTGGTATTCGGACTTGATTGGAGAGGCAGTGAAGGCCATAGAGGAGAATCGATTAGACCAACAGTACCTTGAAAAGGCAAGGGAAAGCCTATTCGGCTCCGAAGAGCTCATTTCATACAATATGGGAGTAAGGGCCTACCGGGCGAACAACCTAAAGAAGGCAAGCCAACATTTCTATGAGGTCATACACACAAGCGATCATTCTTCCTTCAAGAAACAGGCGTACTACAATCTTGGTAACATTCTGGTTCAACTAGACCTGCCGAAAAGGGCAGCTGAGATGTACCGGGAATCCCTTCGGCTCGATCCCACCGATTGGGAAAGCAAATATAACCTTGAACGACTCTATGTTTTCTATCCCATGCTAATGCCTGATGAAGGAAGTCAGGCCTCTCTTGAGCCAGAGCCAGGGGACGAGAAAGGGGATGACAACCAGATGGGCCAATACGGAGCGGACCGGCCAGACATTTAGTTAGGGGAGCCATGTCTCTTGAATTTCTCAATCCTAAAGCATTGTGGGCCATGCTGAGTCTTCCCTTCGTCCTGGGAGTCATCGTATGGGGTCTCCAGCGGAGGAAGGCGATCCTGAAGGAATTTGGAAGAATGGACTTACTTGCACAGTTTTCCCGGTTCCCCTTCAATCGGAAAATCGTGTATCAGAGGTTGGCAACAGTCCTCTGCTTTGCCCTCCTGATTACGGCCACTGCACGGCCTCTCCTTTCTGGAAATTTCAGGCAAATCAAGGAGGGGACTCTCGACGTGGTGGCCATCGTGGACGTATCCAAGAGCATGGCGGCCGAGGATTGTGGCCCAGGAGTTTCAAGATTTGGAATAGCAAAAGATGTTCTCCTGGGGTGTTTTCCAGCCTTGACTGGAAACAGGCTTGGCATCGTGACCTTTGCCGGGAAGGGTTTTCCCCAGGCCGAACTCACCGATGATTTTCAAGCCCTGAGGTTTGTCCTGAAGAATTGGGTGACGGTGGATTCGGCTCCTTCTCAGGGATCCAACATCGGAAAGGGTTTGTCGGAGGCGGTTCATCTATTTGATAAAGGTGACAAGAAGAAGATCATCCTCCTTTTTTCTGATGGCGGCCATGTCCGTCCAGAAAATCTCGAGGGGCTCCTCACCGATATCGGAGCTGGGGGCATCGACGTTATCTCTGTCGGTCTTGGAGACCATAGGAGTTCCAGAATTCCCGTATATGAGGAAGGTAAGTTTAAAGAATGGCTCAAAATCGAGGGGAAAGAGGTCTTCACTCAATTGAATGATGGGATCTTAAGGGAAATCTCCAACGCGACGGGGGGAAAATATATCAAGCTCAGTTCCGGAAAAGAGCTCCAGGGAATTTTCAGGGATCCTGCTGTGGTGGGTAAGAGCGTTCTCTCGGGGGGAACAGAGATATTCCAAATACCTCTCGCCCTTTCCGTTCTTCTTCTTTTTGTTGGGATGTATTTCGAGCGGCGAAGTGCATAATCCAACACCAATGCGAGAGAACTGAGGAGGAAAAATGTGGACAACAACGGGCTTCCTAGCAAAGGAGAACCGGAGGACACGGGCTAAAGGAAATACCCCCGCCGAACATTCTGCTGGTTCAATCTGAAACAACCTACCGGCAACCTCTGACTATTCTGTCTCCAGTCACTTTTGGAAAGTTAGCAGAATGTTGACTATCAATGATTTCAGACAGTCAGAAGTTTGGGTATAAGGTCCAAATAACGTCATAATGTCACTTTTTGAGGGGTTGTTGCCCAAATCCCCTTTCGCTCTCTGAAAAGAATTTTTGATCATTCTAGAGTTCGCTTCACGAGATTTGGACAAGAGCCCGTTGACATTGGGTGTTTTGCCTTTTCCGGTTGGATTGGGCCAGGGAATACGAAAGGCCTAGGATAAGGGCGTCGAATGGCCAATCTCACACCTCCTTTACGTTACATCAAATATTCGCTAAATGAGACTAAGTCCTGCATACGACCAGCCACGGAATTCAGCCGCAGCCCCCGACTCTGCGTTACAAGCGGTTTAGCTTCACTGACATCTGGAATACAAAAGCCTCTAAGAGACTATGAAAACCCCTCAGAGGCTTCATATCAGTACCTTCTGGCAAAATCCTCTCATAACTCACTCCAAGAAGGTTGGAGTCATAATATTAGGAGGGCAACTCCAACACCCTCTATGTATTACAAATAGATGTTACTATACATATCTTGATTCATCTCGTATATTTCTTAAAAAACAAGCCGGTAGAAGCAGAACCACAGGAATACTTAGACATTTGATGCAGTCGCGCTTTGCCTGCTAGGTGCCCTACTGGTCCCGTTTGCCCATGGGAATTTTATAACCGCGAACCATCTGGTGCGCTTTCCCTGGTTCGTATTTTCAAAATCCTACTTTACGCGTTCCCACATTTCTATAAACTTAATCAATGGACTTTTACTGGTTAATAAGTATACAGAATAGACTATGCCGGGTATTGTAAAACTGGCCGCATAATACTTAATATTATATGCTTCTGAAGCAAATTTTTGCTGGATCGAAAAAGAACAATATAAAGGTCATCATGTGTATTAGAAGACCGAGAGCACCATATAGACGGGTTCTATCATAAGACAGATAGAACTTGCTTAACCTTGCCCTCTCATAAAACAGGATTCCAGCGTGACGCTCTAAAAATACAATTTTGTAACCCCGTTCCTTTTCAATTTGTAGCGAAAAAAAATTTATCAACGCAAGTCCAAAAAATAGGCCAAACGCAACGAGTCCTGATGTGGGAAGCAATGAACTGGAGAATTTCTCAAGAGTCAAGACGATTTTGGTATACGGCCTTTGATTCAAGATGCATTCTTGAGGCCGTACTCGAATCTGATGATCCTGGATTTGAATCGCAAATAGATACAGATCGGAAGGCAGAGGCTGATGGTCCTAATTCAAATATCATATCTTTCACGTCCAACCCTGGACCTGTCGCGAATACTTACTGGGACGGAATTTCTGCAGACCCTCTTAGGACTCCCTAAAATCAGCATTAAATCTGTAATCAAAATGTGGTATTCCGCGACAATCCGTGATATTTGCTATTGTATGTCAGGGAATCCGCCACGGAAGGCACAAAATAGGCGCCCACGAAAGGTTCCCTTCTTAGCGAAAGAAGATGTGGATATCCCCCGACTCGATCTTCCTACGAATGAGAAGTTGGATCTTTTTGCGAATCAATGTCCTGGTGGCGGGGACAAGGAGGACAAATCCCACGGCGTCGGTGAAGAAACCCGGGGTCAGGAGCACGATGCCTCCCACCAGTACCAATGCTCCATTGATCAGTTCTCCCGTTGGCATGTGACCCTGGGAGAGATCCCTTTGAATATTCCTAATAATGGTGAAACCCTGTTGGCGCATCATGGAAGCGCCGAGTATCCCGGTTAGAACGATGATCAAGATGGTATTGAGCGCTCCTATTCGGCTACCGATCTCGATGAGAAGCAGAATCTCGATCAGGGGAACGACGATGAAAATGAGGATAAGGCGCATTTGGAATCAGTGCCTCCTTTCGGAAAAGACCTCCCGAGATAAATTGGCCGATGAGCCCTTTCTCAAGGTTGACCTCGGAATCACAAAAGCTCACTCAGCTTAAAGAACAGAAGCGTTACTCCCACCGTAAGAAATGCCGATATAATGATAACGGGTAAAAATATGGCCAAGACCACCCTTCCGGTACCGATTTCATGGCCTTCCCTCAGACCGATGATCACGATGACCAATGCATATATGAAGGTGATCAGACTTCCCATGAGTGGAATAAACGTGAAGATTGCGGCTGCCGCCGAGTAGGCAATTACCCGGAAGGTAGCCTCAAAACCCTTTCGATTTCCCCTGACTACCATCAAGCACAGGTGAACGATGGCACTGCCGATAAAGAGGCCGACCAAAACGATAAGCGGTAGCAGGATAGTTGTTACCACGAAGTGAGTCCTGGTGATTTCCGAAAATTCACCGAGACGATGAGCAAAAACCCGTTGCCAAGCAAGCCCAAACACTCCTCCCAAGACCCCCAAGATAAGGCCAAAGATCAGTGGATTTACAAACCCCTGACTGGTTGGCATTCGGCGGTAAAACTTAGTAGGAGAAAGGAGGACTTCCTTCAAGGTGGTCAGAAAGGCCTCGAAAAATCCCAATTCTTCTAGATCTTCCCAGGGACAATATTTCTCCCTTTCGCCAGGGCGATATGGCATTGTCCCACCTTCCCTTGTTATATCAGTGGAACGAGGATATTCCCTAACCCGGACCATTGCGCCGATGGAATGGAAAGCCTCGACGTACTTATCGCTCTCCTTTTCCGTCACGCCCCTTTTTACCACAATGGGCGCGCGTTGGACCAGTTGTACTGCCCTCTCTTGGGAAAGGTTAAATCGAGCCTGGAGACTTTGAATCACCCTTTCCCTATCCTCAGCCGTATTAACAACGGGGCCTAAGAAAAGGATCTCATACCCCTTTTCGCCAGAATTTTCCGTCATTATGCCCTCTGAAAAAGGAATACTTCTTTTCCAATACCTTGGAGTCTGGTTTAATGGAGGCTTGGACACCAACTTTCCTGGAATTCCGTCTCCGGGGTATCGGTCAGTTTCTTGAGGCCCGTCCCATCGCCTTTGATGATATAGATATCCCAGCCCGCTTCCCCTTGCGATAAGAATGAAATCCACTCCCCATTCGGAGACCATTGGAGATTGCTAGCAGGAAAGTCGATGATAGGGGAAACCTTTTTCCCCTTCGTCTCCAGGTGATAGATGGTACTTGGCATTGGCGGTTCCCTCCCGGCCAGTAAAACCAACTCATTGCGCCAGGGGGACCAGCGATACTCTTGAATTCCCTCCTTGATAAATTGAAAAGTCCTGTAACGCTCACCTCCGTTGGCTTCTACTATGTGAAGAACAGGCCTTTGTATCCCATCGGGATCTTCATCCCACCTTCGGTATGCGATCAAGGCTCCATCGGGAGACCACTGGAGGTCTTCGAATCGACCAGAGGGGTCTATTTCGATTTCCTTGCCATCCTCGATATCCATCTTCATCAGGCCTCGTGGAGATATGAATAGAATCGTTTTTCCATCGGGGGACCACATGGGATTTCCCCCGGGGTATGCGATTTCTCTCAATTCCCCTCCGTCTGCGTTGACCACAAGGATGTGAGACTGAGATTCAAAGAGCACCCGATTGCCCTCGGGGGACCACGAAAAATCCCTGATATACGTGGAACTCTCGAAAAGGAGGATGGGCTCCGTACCTTCCCTTTTAAGGGACCATAGTTTTTCACCATCCAAGAATAAGAGCCGTTGCCCATCCGGGGACCAACGGGGAGACATTCCAGCGGCCACCTTTTCCATTTGGCCTCCTTCTGCCGGGATGATGAAGATCTCCCTCGAGTCGAGGGTGTAAAAAGCGATCATGGATCCATCGGGTGACCAACGGGGAGAGAAGTAGGCCCCGGGGCGTTGAGTTATTTTCCGCTCAACACCACTTCCCACGAAGAGAAGGAAGAGGTCTCCCCTGGGCATTCCCTCATCTCGCTCATATTCCCTGAAGAACAGAATTTTGCCTCCTTCGATTGCAACCTGCGGCCTCAGGTAAAAGGTTTTGATATTTTCCCCTTCCTCGAGGTTGAAGATGGCCCGTTGGGTCACGAAACCAGGAGCGGTAATGGTGAGAATGTTCCTCCCCGGGATTAACTCCTTGACGAAAAACTGACCCTGATGGTCTGCGGGGATGGTTCCAAAGGTCCCCCTTATCTCTGCCTCCGGGATGGAAACTTCCTCCAATCCCTTCACCAAAACCTTTCCCCTTAAAGAGGGGGGACCAGGGATCATCTCCGCCTCGAACTGCTCCATTTCAAGGAGTTCGAATTCGGCAACGGCCTTCCACGTGCCAAGGCCGAGTTTTCCCGCGGCATGGATCCCATCATCCGGGAGAATATACTCCATCACAAAGTTCTCATCCAGATAGCCCTTAATATCTCGCCCGCTGATGATGAGGGAAATTTCATACCACTTCTGCTTTTCTATTGGCTGAGAAATCCCGGTTTCGGGAATAATTTTCCCATGATCCCATCGGTTCTGTCCGATCCCCGAAGGAATGTCTTCCCGACCACTTAAACTCCACCAGAGACACCAATCCTCATCTCGATACCGGAAAAAGACCAGTAGTCCCCCAGTCCCTTCCATTATTCGGGCCCTCATCCTCAATTGGTAATCAGCCCATTCATTCACCCCGAAGAGCAGTATTGTGGGGGCGGCCTCCCCATCCCCCTGTCGGAAAACCCTTTCATCCAATTGCTCCCAATCGCCCGATACTGGCTCCATCACCCCGCTGAAGGAGGAAAGCTCCAGCTTCCACTCGCGTTCTTCCCCATTAGCAATTCCTCCCGTCATTGCAATGGAGACCGCTGCCGTTATAAGGATCCTTAAGCAAACTATATTACTAATCAACTTCATGGGTCGCTTATTCCCCTCCAAAAACCATTCCTATCCCTCAGATGAGCCTTTTGACCAATTTTAGCCTGTCCCCCTCATCGAATTCATAGCAGTAAGGGAAATCCTTATCATTTGCTGCCACCATGTCGGTCCATTCCTTTATCTCATATAATGCCTCAATGCCCCTTGCGTTATTGAGCTCATACACCCTCGAATCGATCCTCAAAAGGTATTCCCCGTTTCCTAACCTTCGCACCAATATTTTCTCAAATGCCTCATGAGGGATCTCATAAGGACTCTTGCCACGTCCAATACTCCCCGAGATATCCCGCGAAACTTCCACCAAGTCAATCACGCTGTTTCTCAGATCGAAGGAGAAGGGGGACAATCCAAAGAGGTAAAATTCCGTGAGCAACGTCTCTCGGCGGGCCATTTCCGTTAACTCGATGAGGTGGGAACGCCTCTTTTCGGACAACACCAGTGGCTCCTGTAGGCAGGGATAGTGCCCAAATTTCCGCTTATCCAAGCCCCCCTTGTGTCCAGGAAAGAGAAAGAAAGCCTCGGGGAAGAGGGCACAGGTGATGGGTCTTCCCCCATATATGCCACAATCCTTCCCGGTCAAGAAAGGACAGGGCTTCTTCAGTTCAAGGACAAATCGCTGAATCCATGGGTTTTCTTTCATGGGAGAGGCCCCAATCTTATAATGTGCCCGGAAGAGAAGGGAGGCCTTTATACCGGTTAGCAGAGCAGCTGCAACCAAATCCACGATGCTGACGCTGACATGAAGCCCTTCGTCCTTACAGCCGAAGCAATTGCACCAATCAGGACACGAAAACTCGGAATCTCGGTTGGAAAGTCGAGCCCGATTTTCGATATAACCCTTTAAGCTCAACCCTTCCTCCTTTACTATGGCCTCAACTTTTGAGACAATGGCTTAGTCGTTTTATACCAGAAAGAGGGAAAAGAATAAAGGGATATGATCAGGATTTTCACCCCATCGGATATGGATCGGATCTTAGAAATAGAGGCCCAGGCTTTTCCGAAATCGCCCTATAGTCGGGGTATTTTTACGAACCTTTACCGATCCAATCCCACCACTTTCTTGGTTTATGAGGACGAAGAAATCCTTGGCTACCTCGTCCACACCCCTGAAGGCCATATCATTTCCATCGCCGTCGACCCCCGCCATAGGAGAAAGGGGATAGGAACCCAACTGGTCAGGGAGGTCTTGAGGAATTCGACGGGCGAATTCATGTGGGTAGAGGTAAGGGAAACCAACGCCGGTGCTCAGCTCTTCTATGAAAAATTGGGGTTTCGAAAAAAGGGTGTCATCCCAAGATACTACTGGACTGAAGACGCCTATATCATGGTGAGATAATCGTAAGCCGAAGAAAGGAACTGCCGAGCAGGAGAGGGTTTACTTCAAAAGGAGGGCCCATTTGTCGAAGAGGCCGTTGTAACGGAGAATGTATTCCCCTCCATCCTCCGCCAATACCCTGTAGTAGTCTAGCCTGACGGATTTCCCTGAAATTCCGCCCTCGTACCACCTGTCCCTTATCTCAACAATCCGATGCCTCTTTTCCTTCCTTATGAAGGACCGGGGAGTTTCATTAGCCCTATATCCGCTATAGCACTCTACTTGGATGAGCTCAATCCGTTTCATGAGATGAGCATATCCTGGACGTGCCTGGACTCGATCATCGGGGATTGGAAGCGGGCCTATAATATTCCATGGCCTCGGGAAGCCACAGGTTGATCTGCGCAATCCGTCTTTTATCAGCGGGATAGGTAGAGAGGAATTCAGGAGGAGATTTTTTCCCCTTCTTTGCGGCCATCCTCTTCCAAAAATCCACGGTCTTTGACGGATCATAGCCCGCCTTCGCCATCAAGATCAAGCCAATGCGGTCGCCCTCCGATTCCTGATTCCTGCTGAAGGGAAGAACAACACCAACGGTTGTTGCTGCCCCATAACCGATATTTAGAGCCCTGATGGTCGTGGGACTCTGGTCCCTGAGGGCTACATTCATGGCCACTTGACCGATTTGTGCTAGGAGTATCGTCGTCATCCGCTCCCCCCCATGCCTGACCAGGGCGTGGGCAACCTCATGGCCCATGACCGCCGCCAATCCGCCTTCATCCTTCGTATATGGAAAGATGCCCGTGTAGACGGCCACCTTTCCTCCCGGCAGTGCAAATGCATTGACCATCTTATCATCCTGTATGACGTTGAACTCCCATTCGTACTCCGGTTTATTAGCAGCCAGAGCGATTCGTCTTCCCACCTTCCTCACCATGGCTACTACCTCCTGGTCCTGGCTCAGCTTTGATTTGCCCAAGATTTCCCTGTAGGACTTCAATCCGAGGGCGACCTCCGTCGATTCGGGAACGAGGATGAACTGGGATCGGCCCGTTACAGCTGCCGTGGCACACCCAAGAGGGTAAATGGAAAGGAGGAGAGGCAGGAGATTGGCGACAATACGTCTATACCGAACCATACCTAACTTCTCCATGAATGTGATGTCATTAAATCCTTCAAGTCAAGTAACTAATCTCCTGTTGACAACTCCCTTTCCAGCTTCCGGCTGTAATTCGCCATGGAAAAACAGCCCATGAAATAAAGTATGGCAATAAAGATATAAGCTTCCCGGCTGAATCCCATCCATTCAGGATCGGAAAGCCGAGTCTGAGTAGTCTTAAGCAGGTCGAATAGCGCGATGATCATCACGAGGGAGGTGTCCTTGAAAGCCGAAATGAGAATACTGACCGTGGGTGGAATCACGATCTTCAGGGCTTGCGGTAGAATAACCAGCCGCATGGTCAGATAATAGTTTAAACCTATTGATTCTGCTGCCTCATATTGTCCGCAGGACATCCCCTGCAGACCACCCCGGACCACCTCGGCAATATAAGCCGCTGTAAAGAGAATAATGGCCACCAGAGCCCGCCATAGCGTATTAGGGGTAATTCCTTCGGGCAGGAAAAGGGGAAAAATGAAGGAACCCATGAAAAGGAGGCTGATCAAAGGCACACCGCGTATCAACTCAATATAGAGGACACAAAGCAGTTTGACGGCGGGCATTTTGGATTGACGCCCCAAAGCCAGGATTACACCCAGCGGATAGGCAGCCGTTAGCCCAAAAACAGCGAGCAGCAGTGTCAGGGGTAACCCGCCCCATTTGGTATATTCCACCGGAGTTAATCCAAAAAGGCCCCCTTTCATGAGCAAGCCCATGACAAACAAACCCACTATCCACGCATAGCCCAAATACTTGGACCAGTATTTCCGATCTCGGCTGAAAAAAAGAAGACCAAACAGAAATAACATGGCAAGAGAAGGTCTCCACTGCAACTCATTAGGGAAGAAACCGAAGATGATAAATCGCATATTCTTTGCGATAATGGACCAGCAGGCCCCTGATGCATCTCGGCACACCGCCCCGGTTGTATTCCACACACTGTCAATGAATGCCCATTGGAATAGAGGCGGCACGATTTTCCAAAGAAAAAAGAGCATTACGATGGTGAGAATGGAGTTACAAACCCCATTGAACAGATTAGATTTTACCCATCCAATGACACCCACACTCGTTACAGGGGGTTTTAACTCTTCTACCGCTGTCTCTTGAACGTATGCTTCCATTAAGTTCTCTATCTTTCTACAAGAGCCACTTTTTTATTATACCAGTTCATAAACGCCGAGGTTGACAGGCTGAAAATGAGATATACCGCCATGATCAGGGCCACTCCCTCAATGGATTGGCCGGTCTGATTAATGGTCGTATTGGCCACAGAAACAAAATCAGGATACCCGATGGCCACGGCCAGGGAGCTGTTCTTGGTCAAATTGAGCATCTGACTCGTCAGCGGAGGAATTATTACCCTGAGGGCCTGGGGTAAAATAACCAGGTTTAAGACGAGTGGCGGTCTCAGACCGATCGACAAGGCCGCCTCCTTTTGACCTTTGCTGACCGACTGGATACCTGCCCTCACCACCTCGGCCACGAAGGCGGCGGTATACATGGTAAGACCCAGTAAAAGGGCCATAAACTCGGGGCTGACAGTCATGCCCCCTTGAAAATTGAATCCAACAAGTCTGGGAAGATCCATTTTGGTGGGCGCACCAGCCAGATACCAGGTGATCAAAGGAAGCCCTATGATTAGGCCGATAGAGACGCGAAAGACAGGAAAAAACCGCCCCGTCTTTCCCTGCCGCTTTTTTGCCCAGCGGCGGAGAAGGTAGACAACTCCACAGCCCACAAAAAAGGCCAAAAGCACGTATTTATGGGCCGGATGGGCCTCGGGAACCGTAAAGGCAATCCCGCGGTTACTCAGGAACAAGCCCTCAATAGGGGAAACCGCCTGCCGAGGGGAAGGAAGGGTTTCGTAAAAGATAGCATACCAAAAAAACAACTGCAGGAGTACCGGTATGCCCTGCATGACTTCGATATAGATAGCTGCAAGTTTTGAGACAAGCCAGTTCGATGAAAGACGAGCGATCCCAATGATAGTCCCTAAAATAATCGTGAAAATAATCCCTATGAAGGCCACTTTTAAGGTATTAAGAGCGCCGACAACCAGGGCCCGGCCGTAGGAATGGGCCGCCGAATAGGGGATGAGGGATTCACCGATCTCAAAGGAAGATTCCTTGTGGAGAAAACCAAATCCCGTTGCTATGGATTGTTTTTGAAGATTGATCAGGGTATTGGATACAAGATAATAAGCCAGCAGCCCGACCATGCCCAAAAAGGCAATCTGATACATGATGGCTCGCTTCTTGGGGTCAAGCCAGAATGGAACCTTATCCGGGAGGGGGTTATACATAGATGTGTCGTATCCTTCTGCAGTCCAAGTCTCCTCTCACAGCCTCCAACGCCCTGAATATCATCTGAAACACAGGTATGGGGTACCAATTTTATCCAGAAACATCAGGCTGCCAGCAAGCCAGGGGAAAAAGGGTGCCCCTCGTGAGGGACACCCCAGAAACCAATCATCTAAACGGGGCGGCATACATCAGACCGCCTCTTGTCCAGAGGTCATTCAAACCGCGCTTCAGGCCAAGCGGCGTGTTGGGGCCTACATTACGCTCAAAGATTTCGCCATAGTTGCCCACCTGTTTAATGATGTTGTAGGCCCACTTTTCATCAAGACCCAGGGCTTTGCCCATACCCGGGGTTACCCCCAGAAAACGCTGGAATTCTGGGTTTTTGCTTTTTAGCATCTGGTCAACGTTTTTCGAAGTAATACCAAATTCCTCCGCGTTTATCAGGGCCATGACCGTAAAGTTGACGATGTCATACCACTGATCGTCACCGTGACGGACCACCGGAGCCAAAGGCTCTTTGGAAATAATCTCAGGCAGTAGAACATAATCGTCAGGATTAGGAGCCACGGACCGATGGGCGGCCAGTTGTGAGGCATCTGAAGTGTAAACGTCACAACGACCGGCAAAAAATGCTTTGGTAAGCTCGGCAACCTGCTCAATCACAACCGGTTTCCACTTCATCCCGGTCTTCCGGAAATAATCCGCTACATTCATCTCAGTTGTTGTTCCCGGAAGGACGCACACCGTAGCGCCGTCCAATTCTTTGGCACTCTTAATGCCCAATTTCTTTGGCACCAGGAACCCCTGTCCGTCATAATAGTTCACATGCGTAAAGTTAAGACCGTTCACGGTTTCGCGAGTCAAGGTCTGGGTGGTATTACGGACCAAAACATCAATTTCCTTTGCCTGAAGCGCGGGTAGACGCTGCACGGCAGTAAGAGCCTTGAATTTCACCTTGCTCGCATCACCAAATACGGCGGCGGCGATGGCCTTTGCTGTATCCACGTCAAGGCCCTTCCACACGCCCTGTTTGTCAGGCATGCTGAATCCAAATACACCACCGTTTACGCCGACGATGAGATGCCCTCTTGCCCTGACTGCGTCAAGGGTTTCCCCTGCGACAGCCACGCTCGCCACGGCGATGACTGCCACCGCTACTCCTACTACGCACAACTTGAAAATTTTCATCTCTTGTCTCTCCTTTTTATGGTTTACCGTTTATGTTCCAGGATCGTACGAAGACAATCCCCCCTCAACTCTTTCAAGCCTGTTTCGTTAATCGCCACGTCTCTAAAAAGGAGCAAACCTCTTTACCGAGATCCTGCCATAGCCCAGGAATGAATCACCTCATCGATTACCCGATGAGAATAAAGCCAGACATGGATGACATAAAGCCTGGTAAGAACCGACTTCCAACACAGTGCGGATTATAGTAAGGAAGACGTTTACTTGTCAAGCGAAAAAAGGTTGCAAAATATAGCGGCTTCACATGGTCTGGTTATTTGCAGATCATCAAGGATTGAAAAGGTTTGAGAAAACCAAAATCCACCGCCTAAATATACAACTAGTGAAAATAAAAGCAAAATTGGAATTTTTCCGTTCACCTACGTGCCTGTGCATGTACTGATACATCAGCCAAACAATGCGCACTGAAAAATGCCTCTGGAGCGGAGATTACGAAATTTCTGGGGCACGCGTCTTGGCGAGGGGAGTGTCCCTGAAGGGGCGAATTTCCGTTGTTTGAGGTCGCAAGGCCG
>Ga0209427_10003194_pt1 | contig 19252 bp, 15 predicted proteins | sample DeeMarSWOR136_30_FD_187465 | JGI IMG/M metagenome (GOLD analysis project Ga0209427, IMG submission 187465) | Marine sediment microbial communities from White Oak River estuary, North Carolina - WOR-1-36_30 (SPAdes) (version 2) | ecosystem: Environmental > Aquatic > Marine > Intertidal zone >...
TATGACGATGATGATGGAGGCACTTGTGCGATATCGCGTCAGGGCCAGGGCGATCCCGTTGAGTTCCTGCTGCCATTTGTGGCGTATATTGTTGTGTTGGCCTCGATAAGCTGGGTGGACAGGCACAGACGAAAGGCAAGGCAGGATCACAGGAACTGAGTGAAGAACGTTGTGCGTATCTGGCAATGCCATGAATCATTGCCAGATACGTTTTCTTGGGGAAAATGGCGCTGTTTGGCACGAGAAAGACACAACACCTTCGCGGCCAATATGTCTATTCTGCTGGAGATGGTCTTTGTTACTCTTGTCGTCGTCTGGCTCATCAGATTCCTACAGAGTAGTCCAAACACCCGGATGGCCTGGCTGGCGGTTCCCTTTGTGCTGGTATCGGCCGCGGCGGTCCCAACCCTCTTGAGGAGAAAAAGCTTGAGTGAGGTTGGTGTGGGCATAGACCGGCCTGGACTGATCCTGTGGGTGCTCTTGAAGACGTGTTTGGCGGTGTTCCCTGTCCTATTCTGTGGTATTCTCTTGTTGAAGCATTACAAGGTCCCGTTGCCCGTGTGTCCGGCGGTCCCGGAGAAGGGATGGCTGCCGTGGTTAGTTTATCAGTTTGTATACGTTGCCGTGGCCGAAGAGGCCTTTTTCAGGGGCTATCTGCAGAGTAACATATTGGGCCTGTTCATGGCGGCCACACAGAAAAATGTTGCATTTTTGACGTGGATGAGTATAATGGTATCAGCGTCTGTCTTTGCGATATTCCATAGCGTGGTGTGGGGAAACGGAGTGTCGATCATGACGTTTTTCCCCGGCCTGCTCTTCGGTTGGCTGTTTGTCAGAACCGGGTCGCTGCTGGCGCCGATCTTGTTTCATGGTCTGGCCAATGCCGGTTATGGTTTCATTGCGGCGGTTCTGATGTAGAAGATTACGTCGCTATGGTGCGTAATCTGAATGATTTGATGAGAAAAACTGTCAGAACGATGAGCAAGACGAAAAGAACGGTAGTTGTTCTTTGGCATTGGCCATTGTTTGCGAAAGTGACTGCTCGATCTCGGGAAATTGTCGTGCAATGAAAGCGAGTAGTTAACGAACGGTTGGCGAGGCATGAGAAGTACTCTCGGATTGTACAGGATTTTTTGGGTGGCAAACTCCGTTTTGCTTGTTGTCGTTGGGGCCTTGGTAGTAGGCCTTGTCCTGCCCAAGGAACCTTGGGAGACGGCCCCTGCAAGCCCACAGTACGAGGCTGCAGAAACGGATGCCGGCCCGGGTGACAGGCCATCGGCCCCCGGAGATCCCCGGGTCATTCTGGACCGGAACATTTTCGGCGCAGTCGGAGTTCGCACGGCCGAAAAGGACGTGAAGAAGAACACGCCGGTACTCCAGCCAGTTGTCAGAGAGCAGATCGAACTCAGATTACTTGGCACAGTGGAAGGCCCTGAGGAGGTTGCCTGCGCCGTAATCGAAGATATGAAAACGAAGGTACAGGACCTCTACGTAACCGGTGACGTCATTCGAGATGCGCGCATTGAGACAATTGAACGAACTAGGATCGTTCTTCTCAGAGGCGGGGTCCGGGAAGTATTGAACCTCTATGTGGCGGGCGAATCTTCAGTCGCTTTGGGTGAGGATGCAGGATCTCCTGTGACTGAAGATCGAAGTGTTGCCGGCGCGGTAAAGGTAATCTCGCCCACCGAGCGAGCAATAAACAAAAGCGCCTTTTTCGCCAAGATTGGAGGGATGGAGGCTGTTCTCAAGACGGTCGAAGCATCCCCCTACCTTGTGAACGGGCAGGCAAAGGGTCTTCGAATTACGGGTCTGGAAGGTCTGAGCATGGCCCGATACGTCGGGCTCGAGAATGGCGATGTTATCCAGAGGATCAATGGGCAGACGATAACCAACAAGCGAAAGGCATTCCAGGTTCTTCGAAAAGCACGAGCACTGGCCTCATCGGACATTCAGCTTCTGAGGGGCAGAGAAGAAAAGACGCTTTCTCTTAGAGTAGAATAGTGAAGAATAATCGAATTCTACATAGTTATTGTTACTGTGTGGGGGGAGTGTGAGCGATGAGAGCGCTATATCATAGGAGATCTATGCGAACGGTGAGCTTGAGAATCTCGTTCATACATGCCTTGGCTTGTAGCTGCATTCTCGTCGTGGGATTGCAGCGATCAGAATGCGTTGCAGTTGCACGGTTGAGCAGGGATCTGGGCGGCAGGTCTGCGAAGGCCGCAGAGCCATTGGTCCACATGCCCCTGCTCTCGCAGCCGGGTGCCGCAGACCACTTGATTTCACTGGACTTTGACCAGGCAGATATCCGGATTTTCATCAAGACGATAGGTCACCTCACGGGGATAAACTTTCTCATTGACGACAGCATCCGCGGGACCGTTACGCTTGTCTCCCCAACGAAAATACGCGTTGGAGAAGTCTATCAGATATTCGAGTCCGTGTTACAGATCAAGGGCTTTGCGGCCGTGCCTACGGGCAAGATCGTCAAGATCGTCCCGCGCGCCGATGCTGCAAAAAGCAACATGCCGATCCGTGTCGGAAACGATCCTGAGTTGATTCCGATAGATGATAGCCTTGTAACACAGGTCATACCGCTGCGTTTCACTGATTCTACACAAATCAGCGGCATGCTTTCTTCTCTGGTTTCAACCGGGGGCAACCTGACAACGTACCCAAAGACGAACACGCTGATCCTAACGGACACTTCCTCCAATATCCATCGCATAGCCAGGCTCGTTCAGGAGTTAGACTTCGAAGGGGCCAAAGAGGATGTTACCGTCGTTCGTCTCAAATACGGGTCTGCTCGGACAATCGGCGACCAGATTACGCAGATCATGCAACGCAGTGTGGTCAGACCCGCTGGCCGGGGCGCAAGAGCCATACCTTCAGGAACGGCGGAGACGCTGAAGATCTTACCTGACGATCGGACCAATTCGCTGATCATCGTCGCAAACCCAGGTGATGTTGAAATGGTCAAAGACCTTGTCACCCAATTGGATGTCGAACGCCCTCTCGAGGCAAGCAACGTCCATGTGATCTACCTTAAGCATGCCGAAGCAAAGGAAGCTGAGAAATCACTTTCGGCCGTGTTGGGGAAATTGACACCAGGGGCCGCGGACCCCTCTCGGGAGCCATTGCAGATTACGGCCGATGAAAGTACGAACTCCTTAATTGTTGTGGCCTCACCTCAGGACTACAAGATTATTGAGGATATGATTGGGAAGTTGGATATTGTCCGAGAGCAGGTCTTAGTCGAGTTCCAGATCATTGAAGCGAGCAAAGATATTCTGGAGGAGATTGGAGTAGATTGGGCAACACTTGACGAAGCCGTTGTGGGTAGCGTGCGGGGCTTTGCGTTCACAAATTTGGGTCCTCGTAACGAGGCGGCGTCAGGCAATCTCGAAGGTTTGGGAATCGGCGTGTATAAGAAGGTGGGAGATCAAACAGAGATAGGGGCCATTTTGAAGGCATTGGAGAGACATTCGGGAGTCAATGTCCTGTCTACCCCTCACGTATTGACATCCAACCATCAAGAGGCCACGATAGTCGTAGCTGACAATGTTCCCTATGTGAAACAGTCGCGAGTTACCGAATATGATCCAGCGACGCCAACCGCCATAAGGACGTTTGACTTTAAGGATGTTGGCATTGAGCTGGCCGTTACCCCCCATGTGAGTCAGGGTGATTTTGTTCGTCTTGAGATTGATGCCAGCTTCACCAAGCTTATTGAAGGATCCACAGGGCTGAGCAGTGAGACACCGACAACCGCCCAACGCAAGATGACTACCGTGATTTCTATTGTGAGCGGTACCACCGTTGTCATAGGTGGACTGATCCGGGATGATAAAGAGGATGTTGAGCAAAAGGTCCCGTTACTGGGTGATCTTCCTTTGCTTGGAGGTCTGTTTAGAGTCAATCGGGAACGAGTGCAGAAGACAAATTTGCTTCTTTTCATAACGCCTCACGTTCTGACGGACAGGGACGATCTTCTTGAAATAACGAGGCTGAAACAGCAGCAGGTGCAGGAGTGAGGGCGCCGCGTAGGACGGCTCTTGTCAGTGAGTCGAAATATCCGTTCGGCGGGATGTGCGAAAGCGAAGCGTGCTTATGAAAGCAGAATTGATCGGACAGATACTTCAGGAGTACACCACCCTTACGGAGCAGCAGTTATCTGAGGCGCTCTCCTTGCAAGCGAAGGAAACGACGCATCTGAGAATTGGTCAGATGTTGGTCAGCGGGGGGTATGTTACGGACGACCAAGTCACAGAAGCCCTGTCTCGGCAGTGGGACATCTCTTGTCTGGACGCGATACCCCAGGAGAAACTCGACAGCGAATTAGTTGCAGGCCTGCCGATTGAGTTCCTGAAGAAACACAAGATTCTGCCCCTCGGCGAAGAAGACGGCAGTGTGACCGTTGCCGTGGCTGATCCACTTGATGTGACTGCCTTTGATGCGGTCATGAATACCCTGGGCCGGCCGTGCAGACGGTCCATCTGTGCTGCTTCCCTGATTGAAGACGGCCTCAGCCGCTACTACTATCAACATGAGGATTCTGCCTCGCGAGCGCTGGCGGACCCTGACGGCGACCAAGAGCTTGCCGCTTTGGCCCTGCAATCCGGGACGGAAGACCTTCTGGACCTTGCGAACAGGGCGCCGGTAGTGAAGTTGGTCAATACCTTCTTCTTCGAGGCCGTCCACAGCCGCGCGAGCGACATCCATATTGAACCTTACGAACAAGAGGTGAGAGTCCGGTTCCGAATCGACGGCGTTCTACACAATAGGTTCACCTTGCCAAAGCAGTACGTGGCGGCCCTCGTATCGCGTTTGAAGATAATGGCGAATCTGAATATTGCGGAGCGCAGGCTTCCGCAGGATGGACGAAGCAGAATCAAGATCGGGGAAACGGAAATTGACATCAGAGTCTCGACAGTTCCCAGCTCAGGGGGTGAACGGGTCGTCCTGCGGCTTCTGAATAAGAGCAGCGAGCGCTTCGGCCTCGGCCAGCTTGGTTTTGCTCCAGAAAGCCAGCAACACTTCAGAAGACTGATTCACATGCCATACGGCATCATTCTCTTAACAGGCCCGACCGGAAGCGGCAAAACGACCACCCTGTATGGTGCTCTTAGTGAGTTGAATACCGAATCCAGGAATATTATGACGGTGGAGGATCCTATCGAATACCGACTCCCGGGCGTTGGACAGATGCAAATACAGCCGAAGATAGGCTTGACGTTCGCGAGCTGCTTGCGTCATATCCTCAGGCAGGACCCAGACGTGATTATGGTCGGCGAGATCCGCGATCTGGAAACCGCAAGAATAGCCATCCAGTCAGCGTTGACGGGACATTTGGTTTTGAGCACCCTGCACACCAACGATTCTGCCAGTGCTGTAACCCGCCTGATTGACATGGGAATAGAGCCCTACTTGGTGTGCTCCTCGGTCATCGGGATAATGGCCCAAAGGCTTGTTAGAGCGATTTGTCCGCAGTGTAAGATGTCCTATACGCCCGGTGAAGAGGAACGTCGTGTGTTCACCAGCAGCCGCTTGACATATGGCGGAGACTCCCTATGCAGAGGGCGGGGGTGCCCAGATTGTATCAATACGGGGTACAGAGGAAGAACCGGCATTTTCGAGCTGATGACTATAGATGATGAGTTGAGGGAATTGGTGATGGCCAATCCGAGGTCAACCATGATGAAACAGGCGGTTGTTAAGAAAGGCATGCATACGTTACGTGACGATGGCATGAGGAAAGTGCTGGCCGGCGATACCACGATTGAAGAAGTCCTTCGTGTCACTCAAGATGATGTGGCATAGGCTGATGAGGAGTGATGTGAGAGTATGCCCGCGTTTGGATACACAGAATTGAACAGAGTGGGCCGCAGGGGGCGAGGCACAATCGATGCCGCATCGACCGCTGATGCGAGAAGAAAGCTTCGTGCCGCCGGGGTGCACGTATTGGAAATCACAAGCGGGCCATCGGATAGGCAAAAGCAGGGCGTACAAACATCTCGATCGGTCGGTCTTCGTAAAATAAAACAGCACGACTTGTCAACGGCAACGTGGCAACTGGCGACCCTGCTGCACGCGGGGATTCCACTCGTGCCTGCTCTGTCCGGCCTGATCGAGCAGTTGGGAAATCGGCCATTGGCAAGAGTTTTTGGACAAATACGCGACAGGGTCAGTGAGGGGGCATCGTTGGCAAATGCCATGGAGGAATACCCTGCCGTGTTTTCGGAGATTTTCGTCAGTATGGTTAGGGCCGGAGAAGCGACAGGCACGCTGGAGAACGTCCTGTCACGCCTGGCTGAGATGTCCGAGAAGCGCAGCAAGCTGACCAACAAGGTGAAGGCGGCGATGGTCTACCCGTTCTTCATGGCGGTCGTCGGCATAGCGGTCGTTGTGTTCATATTTGCATTTGTCATTCCAAGTATCACGAAACTGTTTCTGGAGATGAATCGCCAGCTTCCCTGGCCTACGGTCATGCTGATCAGAATAAGTGATTTTATGCAACACTACTGCTGGGTGTTAGCGGTCGTATCTGGTGCGTTCGTAGCTGCTCTGGTGTTCTGGCTAAGAACGACCGCGGGTCGACGTGTCTGGGATCAGTTCAAACTGAAATGTCCGCTTTTCGGCGACTTAACGCTGAAGATAGCCATATCACGCTTTTCAAGGACACTGGCCGTGCTCTTGGCCAGTGGACTGTCCATCGTGGACGCACTCGATCTTGGCAGGCGTGTAACTGGCAACACTGTGATTGCGGCTGTCGTAGACAAGGCGAAGGAGGCGATAAGCCGTGGAGAAAGGATTGCCGATTCGTTTCGAAGAAGCGGCTACTTCCCGCCCATTGTGATTCATATGATTGCCGCAGGTGAGAGTAGCGGCAGTATCGAAGACGGACTCACCAATGTTGCCGACGTATTTGATAATGAGGTTGAAACGGCAGTGAAGGCCCTGACGTCACTGCTTGAACCCGTGATGATCATTCTGCTGGGCCTCATCGTGGGATTCATTGTGCTTGCGATTCTCCTGCCCATCTTCGACATAAACCAAGCCATTGTATAGAGGGATGCCGTTATGAAGATATTGAGACATTCAGGGGGCCGCACGGGGCCACATGGCTTTACGCTCATAGAGTTAATGGTCGTCATCGTCATCCTGGGAATTCTCGCCACAATAATGATGCCCAAGATTCTGGACCGGCCGGAACAAGCCAGGCGAATGAAAGCAAGGGTCCAGATCAGGAATTTTCAGTCTGCCTTGGCGCTTTTTAAGACTGATACGGGCCGTTTCCCGACGACCGCTGAGGGATTAGAGGCCCTGGTCGGTGATCCTGGCGCCAGGGGGTGGAAACGAGGTGGCTACATCGAAGGGGGCAAAGTCCCGTTGGACCCCTGGGGTAATCCATACATCTATCTCTGTCCCGGTATGCACAGCGATGACTATGATTTGGAATCGTACGGCAAGGAAGGACAAGATGGGGGGGTTAGCGACGATGCGGATATCGAGAGCTGGAACCTTGACGAAGAGTAATGGCCTATGCGAAGGCGCCCAAACGCTTTTACGCTAATCGAATTGACGATCGTCCTGCTGATTATTGGGATTTCCGTAGCGATTGTGTTTCCAAAGCTCGCCGCCGGCTTCGTTCAACGGACTCAGCTCCGAAGTAGTGTCAATAGACTTGCGGCGATCGCGGAGTATGCGCATCAGCAGGCGGCCTGTACACGACGGACACATGTATTGTGTCTTGACCCTGAGAAAGGGGCATACTGGGTGGCAAGCCAGACCTCAGACGAACAAGTCGTACCTACAGTCGATGCCTCCAGCTTGAAAGGCCGTCTGCCTGAAGCCGTGCAGTTGGTGCGTGTAAACCTTCGCGGCGAGGATACCGGTTCGCAGGGCGTTGTGGCGATACGCTTCAGCCCCCAGGGTTGGGCGGATCGGGCCACAATTGACCTGACCTGCTCTACCGGCGAGACGATGCGTCTTGTTATCGACGAACTCTCAGCCCACATAGAAACCTATGACTTGGAAGGAATCAATTGAGGGTGCGGTATCATACAGAATTCAAAAGGCTGCATTCCCGTAAGCTCAGGGCCTTTACTCTGGTGGAGGTGCTCCTTGCATTATCGATCGTGGTCATCGGCTTGGTGCCCCTTCTACATTTGCTGGTAAAGAGCATTTCAATCGTGGATTCGGCTCAGTGCCTATCGCAGGCGACCCTCATCGGCAGGGCGAAACTGGCTGAAGCGGTGAGCACCGCTTGTACTGAAATCAGCACGGACAAGGGTCGCGTTGAAAGCGAGGACAACAATCTTCTCTTCGAATGGACAGTGAGCGGGGCGGATGAGCCTTCCAGAGAGCTCGAAGAGATGAACCTGAGCGGGCTGCGCAGAGTGAACGTTACCATTATGTGGAACGAGGGGACAAGACAGAAGCAGATTACCCTCTCGACGTATGTCTACGTCGACCAGACAGTGATCCAGGCGACGCCAGCACTGCAAGGCACTCCACAACGGTAGAACCGAAGCGATTGGGTCGTTTCTGTTGAGAGCACAGTGAAGGGGACTTGAATACTGTAATGTCAAGAAATATTCAGACCACAGAAGACGAAGCCGTGCGCATCGCCAGACAAGGTGCTTTCACGCTCTTAGAGATTCTCGTCGCTCTGAGTATGATTGGGCTTATCCTGGCAGCAGTCTATGGCAGTTATACGGCGGCGACAACAGCCGTAATACACTGTAAGCCAAAGAGCCTTTTGGAGCAGCAGGCCAGACTCTTGCTGCAACGGATGAGTTGCGAGCTGCGCTGTTGCTACCCAGGCAGGCCAGACGAATCCGTTAAGAGTCCGTCCGAGCCGCCTCCGGGAGACGAAATCGTTGAGCACGAGAGAATGCCGTTGTTTGCAGGTGAGGAGATGTCATCAAACCGGACTTTCCTTCAGTTCGTGACGTGGATAGTTACTTCAAAACAAAATCATTCTGTTGGTGGGCTTGTTAGAGTCAGCTATAGACTGGACAAGGCGGGGACAACGCTGTTGCGGGGCGAACGCAGGCATGTACGTGGATTTGAGAACGATGATAACGATGATAACTGGCTTCCTATTCTCTCAAATGTGGATGCCATCGCGTTTGAGTATTATGACGGTGAGAAATGGCTGGAGAAATGGGATTCAAATGATATGAACGGTTTGCCGCTTGCTGTGAGAACTTCACTTGTTCTGCAAACCGAAGATGCAGGGTCTTTTTCGTTCATGTCCTGTGCCCATATAGCGTGCCGCGGCTATCAGATCCCCGTAGGCACTGTACAGAAAGCAATGGCATATAACGGAGATTCGCTATAGAAAAAGGCGGTCATAATCACAATGGTTCGAAACCCATCGAAAAATAGAAGATCGGGAATGGCCTTCGTTGCCACCCTGTTACTTGTCGCAGTATTGGCCGTCATTATTTTGGAGTTCAATTACGAATCACGAGTGAAACTTCATCTTGCGGACAATTTCCACCTTGCTACCCGGGCTTTGAGCTGTGCCGAGGCGGGCGTGGCGATTTCAAAGGCAGCGTTGACGCAGAATGACAATGTCCTCGCGGATGAGAAACTGGGCCCGCTTCTATCCGGGATGGTTCAAATACCCGTTGAACAAGGGTATTGTACTATATCGATGGCCGATGAAAGCGGCAAGATTAACATCAATGCTTTCAGGGCATCGGGTGGCCAGCTCATCCGCAGCAGAGTGAACCAAATGCTCAGGCTGGTTGACCTTTTGAATGAGCAGTACGGAGCGCAGCCTCCTATCAGCTACAGCCTGATTCCGGCGATCATCGATTGGACCGACCCTGATGATGATGTGACGTTGCTGCCCTTCGTGAGGGGGCAGAATTCGGGCGCCGAAGACGACTATTACCGGGATCTTGCAGACCCTTACCCATGTAAAAATGCGTCATTTGATGTTCTCACGGAATTGCTATTGGTAAAAGGCATGACGACGGAAATATTTCAGGGCCGAGCCGGCAATGAAAGGGAGGGTATACACCCTGTCGATGGAATTCACGTGTTTTTGACGGTTTACGGCGATGGCAAGATAAACATTAATGGAGCTTCGATGACGGTTATTCAAAGTCTTTCTGACAAAATAGACCGCGCATTAGCCCAGAACATTGTTGAGCAGCGAAGACACAGCCCGTATGAAAGCATTGCGCAGTTACGGGAGATTCCCGGCATGACACCTGAAATTTATGGGGCCCTTCGTGGGTTGGTCACCGTCAGACCTGCCGATCGTTACTACACCGTCACAGTAACCGGCGTTTCAGGTCAGTTCGTACGAAAAGTCCAGGTTGTACTCAGAAAAGACCGGGACACTTCGCAGGTGACTGCTGTTCTGCGCCGCGAACCTTAGACAACGCGCAGGACAATGATGAATCTGTGAGGGCTGTTAAGGTGGCTTGATGTGAAGCGATCAATTGGAATTGACATTAGTGGCAGCAGGATAAGCGTGGTCCAGCTCTGCCGCGCTCGGGGTGCATTATCCGTGGAGCGCGTCCATGTGCGGCACATGCCTAGTGGCACTTCGTCAAGACCAGCGTCTGCCGCGGAGTTGGCCGCCGAAATCAAAACCGCTGTAACCGGAGGCGAATTCGATACACATGCGCCTGTGGTGATAGCCATGCCTTATGGTAGAGTCTTTTTCTCGAATTTCAGAACAGATGTCACAAGCGACGAAAGCGTCAGACACCTTCTCAAATTTGAAGTCGAAGACGATTTCCCGATTCCCTTTGATGACCTTGTTGTAGATTTTTGCAGTTCGCGCGAAGTGCAGGGACAAGACCGGGAGTTTCTTGTTGGGGCTGTAAGCCGTTCAGAGCTTCACGATTGCGTTAAGACAGTGCGTGAAGCAGGATTCAAATGTTCGATGGTCTCGGCGGATGCGTGCGCGCTGCATGTGGCCACAGCTTCAGATCAGGAACGGGCCAACGATGTGGGCTCTGTCTCCCTCTATGCGGATCGCTGCCGGACGATTCTGACAATAGGTGAGGGAAACAGGCTCATGTGTGTCAGATATCTGAACAATAGCGATAGCCCTGAAGGCTTCGCCCGCACGCTGAAGCGTGAGATCGACCTGACCTGGCGGGCACTATTCAATGCGGCTGTTCCTGCACGAACAAAGATCTTACTCAGCGGTGCCACCGGAATCGTTCAGGACTTATCGGAAGTCCTTTCAAAAGAGATGGATTTTGATATTGTGCAGCTTGCTCCCTTTACCCGGATAAGCCGTCTATCGCAGCAGAAGGATTCAGAACTCGTTGTTGCCTTAGGGCTAGCGTTAATCGGCGCCAATAAGCAGAGCACCGCATTGGATTTCCTTGCCGCAGACAAGGTCAAAGCAGAACAGACCGCAAAGACGAAACGGAGCGCACTCGTGTTTGGATGTCTTCTTGTGGCTACTGGCGCGTTGCTGGTCGCCGGCCTTTTTGTGCGGCTCAAGGCGCTGGAGGCGGAACACCAGCGCATCACGCAGAAGATCAGAGAGGTCTTCACACAAACTCTACCAGAGGAAAAGAGAATCGTGAATGAACTTGCCCAGATGACGGAGAAAGTTGGGGTATTGAGGCAACAGTGGGATACTCTTGCCGCTGAAATACACAGCAGAGCGCCATCTCTGAGGATTCTCCAGCGCATTAGCGAGCGAATCCCTCAAGGCCAGAACGTTAGTGTTTCCGGTATCTCCGTAACGGCTGAATCGGTTCGGCTGAGCGGCGTTGCTCCTTCTTTCGAGGCCGTAGACAATGTGGTCGAGATAGTAGGGCAGGTACCCGAGTTTGATTCGGTAGAACTGCGGAATGTAGATATGGATCCAACAAGCAACAAAGTGCGTTTTAGCCTGTTGATTGCAGTAGAGTCACGTTAGAATGAGGAAAGTATGGTTTTAACGCAGAGGGAAAAGCAGGTCATCGTTGGTGGAGCGGCATTTTTGGTGCTGATCATAGCTTTCCAAATTCTCGTACGGCCTACGCTCCATCGAGTCAGGGTGTTGAAGCGCGTCGTGACGGAAAAACAGGAAACCCTTGGCGAGCTGCGCGCCAAAGGCAAAGAGTATAATGCTCTTCGGAGCCAACTGGAGCAAATACACCTGACAATTGAGGGCCAGCGAAGAGGCAGGCAAATGCTGTCTCTTATAGAACGCGTGCAGAAAGATTGCGGGCTAATGCAGAAAGTTGTCTACATGACGCCAACTACTACGGCTATTAGTGATATGTATGAGAAGACGAACGTTGAGGTCAAGTTTGGAGCGGTTACACTGGATCAAATAATCCCATTCTTGTTGAAAATAGAGTCTTCGCAGTTGCTGGTAGGGGTCAGATCCTTAGAGATCAAGTGCGGCGTTCAGAATCCAGCCCTGCTGGATGCAGTAATTCAAGTGGTTAGCCTGTCCACAATCGAGAAGAATTAAAATACGAAGTCAAGAGCTTGTCGCCCAAGGTCCTCCAAGTGGGTTCCCTGAATACGTGGAATTGGCATGCACTCTGGCCGAGACAAACGGAGCCTGTTCTTGAGACCAAGCACGACAGGCCCCGAACTGCACACGATCCCAGTGCCCTTCCGGCTTATATGGTGTTCATTCGCCGATAGCTAATAGCCGATACAGACAGATGTCGTCAATGTACGTCGTGCCTGAGCCGCCGGGCGCCGCCGTGCCTGCTTTGCTGCCCAGACCAATCGCAATCGTATCCACATTGCTCAGGTCGATGCCTTGGTTGGCGAATGCCTGTAGCGGGATCACCCACTCCTTCCAGCTACGCGCTTTTGCGACGTTCAGATCCTCGTGGGCCACTACAGCAGGCACGCCGGAAGTGTTGGAAACCGCCACATACAATGGCTCAGCCGCATTGTCTGGATCACCTCTGAACCAAAGTGACAATTCGCCAACGCTTTCCGCGGTCCAGTCGCGCGTGGCCGTCAGTGCCAACGTTGCCTCGGAGTTCGTTACACCGGCTTCGTTCGTATAAAACAGCGGCATGGACTGCGAGCCTCCATGGACAAGCCTCTGCTCAGTGTACGGCGGAAGCAAATTACCGACCTGCGCGCCGTTATCAGGAACACCAAAGCCATCAATCCAATGCTGCCAGATGGCCTCACCGGCCGCATCATTATCCGTATAGCTCTCAAAGTCGTCGACGACGATGAAGTCGGCTGTCGTGAAACTCCAGATGGGGCCTTTGACGGGGCCTGTATCGTAAACTGTATCCACACGCCAATGGTAAGTCGTATGCCACGTGAGTTTGCCGGGATCGTAACTCTCCGATCCGAGGGGCTGGCTACCTTTGTACTCGGGTGAGCCGGTGCTGGCATTGCGCACGGTCTCTCTGTCGAGTCCGAGATATACTTCATGTGAAACGGCGTTATCCGCCGGCGTCCAACTCAGAGTCGTGGTCATTGGCACGCTGCTGGCGCCATTCGCTGGCTGTGGAACGCCCACGGCGCCCGGCGTCGCGAAGGTCCAGACGTTGCCTTTATGCGTCTCGACGGCGTCAAACTCATCCACCCGCCAGTAGTAAACCTTCTCCTCTTCAAGGGGGCCGGGATTGAAGGTCGTCGTGCCCGCCATGACTCCTTGGGTGGCATTGTTGACTTCATCAAAGTCGTCACCAAAATACACCGTGTGTAAGATCGCACCCATACCTGCTGTCCAGCTAAGCCGCGCGTTCAGGTCGACAAATTCGGCCCCATCAGCCGGATTCGGATTATAAGCCGTCTTGGGCGCAACCGAAAAGCTCCAGACATTGCCTTTCCAGGGACTGTTCGGATCCGCCTCATTGACCTCATCGATTCGCCAGTAGTACGTCGTTCCGGGGACAAGGCCGTCCGGATAAGGAAATCCGGGAAAGCCAACCGTGAAAAACGTCGAGACCTGGTTGCCTCGGAATGTGTCTCCGGCACCCGTATCCACATCGTCAAAATTATCTCCGATGTACACATCGTGCGAGACTGCAAAATCTCCCGCCGTCCAGGTAAGCGTACACCAGGTTTGGTCGATCAAGGCACCATCGTCCGGATTCGGATGAGCAGCCTTTCCAATATCTGCTGACTCTCCCGGTTCAATTCCGGCGATATAATCTCCTTCATACATATATACAAAATCCAGCCAGAAGGGAACTTCAGTGGCAGCGCACCATATCTCAAGTTTCACAATTTCGATCAAAACATTTGATGCATAGTGGTACTCCGCCCATTCGGTTGTCAGATCAAAGTCTGTTGCTCCCCAGGCCGCGATGGAGTTGTCTTCTGCTTTCAACGCCAGGGTCAGTTGACGCGGTTCTTCCGCTTTGGCCCAGAAGCTGATCGTATAGTCTTTGTCCATGTCGACGGATATAGGCAGATACAGAACAATGAAATGCCAGTTTTCAACTCCTCGCGGCTCAATCCGAAGGCTTTTTTGGCCGTCAATGAACTCATCTTCATCGATTGTGACAGTGCTGCCGGCACCCTCCGCCGGATTCCAAGTACACCATTGTTCCCAAGCCGGATCATCCAAAATAGCCTCATCCTCTTCAAAACTTGGGTTTTGCAATAGGTTATCGACTTGCGCGTGAGTAGCCGATGGGACGGCGAACAAAGCAAAAACCAACAATATTACCGAATAGACCAATTTCCGACACATAATTGTCCTCCTTCAAAAAGAGTATTTGATAATGAGTTTAGACTTACCCCTTGATATCGATCTCCACCAAAGATGACTTGTGACGATTCAATTTCACTCCTGTTCTGCGATAGCCGGTTATGAGCGGCTAAGCGAAAGCCGCTAGCGCGGTATTGTCACAGAACGCCCACTCTATACTCGACGACCCAAAACCGTGGACGCTGACCATATTATTTGTACCAGATGAAGCCACCTTTTGTCAAGGACAATTGCTGTATCATATCTATGTAGACAATCCTTGTGCCGCTCTCATGAATCAGCCCGAATCGGCTGTAAAGGCTGTGGAACCGTGAGCGGCTATCGGATACACCATAGTTGCGACATCTTCGCGAGCCAGCAGTTTGCGAAAAAATGGGCGCTAAGACCCTTTTTCAAAGAGTAAATCGCCAGGGAGTGCTGGCAGGCTTGGTGTGTTGCGTACCGGGTCAGACATTAGTAGCTTGGCTCGTGGACACCCAGAGAAGGGCGCCGGTCTGAGGGCACGGGATTGCCAAAGAAGTCGCGTGCGCCGTTGTCCTCGATGGCTTTGCCGGCACCGATGCAGGGCGAGTCGGCCTGCAACCTGAAAAACGGCATGTTTCTCAACTGCCGTGGATGTCTGGGAAGCTGAATGAAATCGTCAGGTAAGACCAGCTTGGGGTCCGCTATGAATCCAACGAGATGGCCGCTAACGGTCTCCTTCCCTGTCGCTCGGGCCCATTCCGCCAGCGTTTTGAATGCTTGGTCGCCGTCCCGAAAGATGATCCCGTCTGGCGGTACGCGGTAGAGATTGTTCTCGAACACTGCCTCTCGCAGAGGGCCTGCAATCACGGCCTTCTTGGCAATCAGAATGTTGTTGCGGAACACCAGGCCGGAAATAGCGTGTGTCGAACGGATAGCATGACACGCATTGATGATGACATTGTTATACACCTGAGCATCCGAGATACCACGGCCACCGGCCCAGAAATAGATGCCGCTAAAGTGGTTTGTCAGGCCGTCATGGATACTGAGGTTATAGCGGCAGGTATTATCTTTCCATCGCTTCGCCCCGGGGTACTGGCACAAGAGATACCCGCATCCATGGTTGTTGTAGGAGAGGTTGTACTGAAGAATCGAGCGGGTCGCACCCCCGTCCAGATCGAATCCGCCACCATCGTCGGCCCCCGCCGCCGTCTTGTTGTCGTGTGAGATACAGTGCTGAATAACCAAGCGGTCGCAGTCCCAGCCCCAGATGCCTACCGGGCCATTGCCTTTGCGAGGCATGTCCCAGCCATTATTGAACGCCTCGCAGTATTCGATGAGTCCGCCATCCACACCCCCAGCCACGATGCCGTTGCCGCTGTGGTTGCTGAGATTCTTCGGATCGCCCGGATTATTTGCAGCCACGCAATAGCCGATATACAAATTCTTAGTGCGAGCAGCTCCACGCTTTCCAGATGTTGATATCCCGGCAAAACCGTTTTCATGGGCGTACACTTGTGTCATGCGCGTGTTCGCGTCTCCCACTGCGGACACGCCGGAAAGACGAAATCCGCTAACCTCCAGTGAATCCAGTCTAACACAACAGGTGTGGCGAAGCTCCACACCATTACCATCACTGCCGTTTTGACGTCCACATCCAACAAATATCAAATGTGACACGACAACATGTGCGCAGTCAGTCAACCGGAGACCGCATCCCGCCCCACCATGAATCATGGCTCGTCCGTTTCCGAAGGATGAAACGCGGATGGGGTGATCCTCAGTCCCGCTGTCCTCTTGCTGGAAGACCAGCGTTCCGGCAAATGTCTGCCCACCAGCAAAGAGGATCTGATCACCCGGATCAAAATCAGCCCTATTGGCTCGATCAACACTTCGCCAAGATTCTTCGGGAGCTGTACCCGTGTTTTGATCGTTACCCTTTAGTCCGTCCACGTAGTAAGTAAGACAGGACGACACATCGACTTGAGTCACAGCCACAGCTCCAGTCGCCGCCGCAGAAAAGAGCCCAAACAGGCAAATAAAAAATGTGCCGCTTGCGAGGCTACGAAAACACCGCAGTATATGACTGGAATTGAATCGTTGATCTTGTGTTTTCACAGACACTACTACTCCAGAATAACAACCGCTACGTCGAACCTGTCCAATCTCAACGTCTTCTTTGTCCTTGTATTGCTCAGTAGTTCGATCTTGCCTTCCGGGACAGTCACAATCTTTGGCTGCTGCGTATGGTTCATTAGAAAGAGCAATTTCTCACCATGCCCCTGCCGAATCGAAACTTCGACTCCATTCGGGGGACGCACCAGCGGTCGAATACCGGCGTCTTCGAGCAACTCGACGATCAGCCTATCGTAAAAAGATTCCTCCTCGATCACGGTACCGACATACCAGCCCTTGCCTTTACCGAAACCATTTCTCGTCACAGCCGAGAACGGCTTCATATGCCACTGATCGGTATAGCCGGCTACAGTTTCGGCGCTATCAGGTGTCACCCAATCGACATAACGGATAGCCGTATATGGTCCATCCAGACCTACAGTTCCTTTGACTGTATACGAAGTATCCTCACCCAGAGAACTGTATTCCTCGATCCGGATTCCCAGCACCGGTGAAAGTAATCCTGGAAGTGTCCGATCATGACAAAGATTGTTACAGTCTTTGACACCCGTCCTGCAGTCCGCCAGTAAAACCCCACCTTTCAGAACGTATTGACTCAGCATCTGGGCCGTCTCGTCAGGCATCAGGGATAAATCAGGTGCCAGAACAAGCTTGTACTGGGCGAGACTCGACCTTCGGTTCACAATATCGACATTCACACCTGTTCGATAAAGAGCGTTATAATACCGCAGGACGGCAGCCTGGAGACTATTGCCCGCGTACCCGGGCTGGAAATTGAGAGACCAGAGATTGTCGTAGTCATAGAGAATGGCCACATCCGGCTCGACCGTTGTTCCCCTCAGATGATCTTCGAGTTTACGGAATTCCTTCGCGGTTTGTGCTGCCTCGTCGTAGCGTCTGAGAGGTTTTCCATCATGACCGAGCAGACCATGCCAATATTGCTCGCGTCCCACGGTGCAGGTGCGCCAGCGGAACCAGATCTGCCCATCGGAGCCGTGCGCAAGTTGCTGGTACGCGATCTTGCGAATCTCCCCCGGCCAGGGATTACGCCCAAACGATCCCCAGCCGCAAGGCCCGGCCGTTTGTTCCATAATCATGAAGTTCTTACCCTTGAGGCCGCGCATGACATCGGCCGCCAACGAGGCCCCGTAGGGGATGTCCGGCTGGCCGGACCAGATCGGGTAATTGTCCCACGTAACGAAATCGAGATCACGGGCCAGATCATAATAATCCAGGTCACTATAGAGTCCCATGAAATTGTGTGTCACAAAGTCATCAGGGCACGTGCGGCGGAGAATGCGAACCTGATCTGCCTGGAAACGGACTCGCAGCCAGGATGTAAAATGTTTCCAGTCCAGACACGCGCTGGGATTACCCATCGCCCAGGTCTCATCAATGCGATTGTCCGGGAAAGTGATCTCTCCCCACGCTGTGAAATCCAAACCCCAGAAGTGATTGCCCCATGCACGGTTCAGCGCATCGAGTGTGCCATACTTGCTTCTCAACCAATCCTGGAATTCCGCAAGACAAGTCCGACAATGACATTCTCCCCCTCCGAACTCATTGTCCGTCTGCCATCCGATCACGTTGGGTGCCCCGGCAAAGTGTTCGGCCATGGCGCGGGTGATCCTCTCTGAAAGCAACCGATAGGTCCCGCTGGAAAAGCAGTTGTGTTTTCTGCCGCCCCAGACGATACGCGTCCCATCGGGTTTCTGCCGAAGCGTCTCCGGGTATTTTCGAGCGACCCAGGCGGGCATGACGGCTGTGGGCGTGCCAAGGATGACGTTCATATCGTGCCGGGCAAGCAGTGTCACCGCGTCATCCAGCCAACCGAATTCAAACTGGCCTTCCACGGGTTCCAGCTTAATCCAGGAGAACTCGGCCAGGCGGACTGTGTTAAATCCGGCTTCTTTCATGAGCTTAATGTCGGTTTCCCACCTCTCTCGGGGCCAGTGCTCAGGATAGTAGTCCACCCCGATCAACATTGCCCCTCTGGCTAAAAGGGCTTGTTGTTTCTCCGTTTTCAGATTCGCCGGTTGTCTCTGGGCCGGACATGCGCTGCCAAGGGAATGCACCACCAGAAGGCTCAATACTAATGTCATTCCATTTGTCTTCATGGTTCCACCTCTGTATTTTCGTGCTCTCTGAAATCTCAAGGCTACAGTATGCACACCATACCAGAACCTACGGCATCTGCAACTCCCAGCTTCTTGTTTTACTGATGATGCCTATACCTGTACTACACCACCTCAAGAGATGGGGCCCGACCATCCTTGTTCTAACTGACCTTTTGCAAAACTCTTATTCTAAGAGACAGGTAAACAAACTGTTGAACGAGTGACATACTTAAATGAAAAGGGGCCTGTACCATTCTGTTTTTGGCATAGGCCCCAAATTGACATACTACCTCATATCATTTCCACCAAAGTGGAAATTGAATCCGTCTTACATCAATTTCCCACATCAGAAGAT
>Ga0209427_10003195_pt1 | contig 19246 bp, 8 predicted proteins | sample DeeMarSWOR136_30_FD_187465 | JGI IMG/M metagenome (GOLD analysis project Ga0209427, IMG submission 187465) | Marine sediment microbial communities from White Oak River estuary, North Carolina - WOR-1-36_30 (SPAdes) (version 2) | ecosystem: Environmental > Aquatic > Marine > Intertidal zone >...
GTCGTAATTCCGCCAGTCCGTGACCGGAGCCCCAGCGACTCCCACGTGGAAGACATCTGGTGCCTTAAGAAGAGCGATGCAGGTCAAGTATCCCCCATAAGAATGGCCAAAAATCCCCACCCGGTTCTCATCCACATAGGTACGCTGCCCGATAAATTTGGCTGCGGCTGCGTGATCTTCTATTTCGATCTGACCCAAGTTCAGGTACATCAAATTCTGGAATGCCTTCCCCCTTCCAGATATTCCCCGATGGTCGATAGCAATGACGACGAAGCCCAATTGAGCGAGAGCCTGACTGCCATCGTTGAGGCTGTAGCGGTTGTAGATCCTTTTGGCTCCGGGTCCACCATACACCGACATAATCAAAGGATATTTTTCCTTCTCGTCAAAATGAGCCGGTTTATACAGAATTCCATCCAGATCATATTTGCCGTCAGCCGATTTGAATGTGAATTGCTCGGGTTCAATTAGACCCAGCGACTTAAACTCCTCACTTACGACACTCTTTCCCAGTTCCCGAACCAGAGTGCCGTCTGCCTGGTGCAGAGTGGTACGGCGTGGAGTGTCCCAAGATGAAAAAGTATCCGTGAAATATTTTCCTCCCGGAGAAAAGCTTACACGATGGCTTCCTGGCTCTCGGGTCAATTTCATGAAACCAGTTCCGTCTAGTTTTACCCGATAAGCATGCGATTCCATTCCGCGGTATTCAGCGCCTGAGAAATATACCCAGCCATTTTCTTCGTCAACATCGAGGATCCCCCTAACCGGAAGCTTCGTGTTTGTGAGTTGTTTAACTAAATTTCCCTGCAGGTCATAGAGATAGATTTCCTTCCATCCACTCCTCTCCGAAGTCCAGATAAAATGTTGATTGTCGCTCAAAAACCTTAGGTCGAAATCAGCCTCGATGTAGCACGGGTCCTCATCTTTGAGAATCCTTCTTACTTTCCCTGTTTCGGGATCGGCCGCAAAAAGCTCCAGCACATTCTGGAGACGGTTTAACCTCTGGTAGGTGAATTCCTTGCTATCATGAGTCCACTGTCCTCTGAAAAGATAGACATTAGTTTCCATGCCCGTTTCGATTCGAGTGATTCTTTTGCTTTTGATATCCACGATGAAGAAGTTGATGATGGGATTATTGTCTCCTGCTTTAGGGTAGCTCTGCAGTTCAAGTTCTGGACGAGGAGCGATATCGTGGACAATGGGATATTTTCCCACCGGGCTCTCATCGAACTGCATGAAGGCGATTTTTTTCGAATCTGGCGACCACCAGAAGGCTTCATACTGGCTGAGTTCTTCAGGATAGACCCAGTCAGGAAATCCATTCCTCAAGTCTTTGTATCCATCGGTTGTGAGAGCGGTTTCCTTGCCTTCCAGATCCTGAATGTAGAGGTTGTAATCCCGCGTAAATGCCCTGTATTCAAAGTCAGGGGAAAAAACCTCGGAATAGATCCTGCCGCGTACTCCTGTAATATCCCTCTCTGGGACATAGGATATAATTTTGCCGGAGGCCAGCTCATAAACATAAGCGGTACTGCCGACCATGAAACGGATTTTCTTGCCTTCATCGAGATAGAAAAATCTCCGGAAAGGCAACTTCTCCACACTCTTGCTCGTGATAGTGTTATAGGCCTTTATGATAGCAGCATCATCAAACAAGGGAGTTTTTTGATCGGTGACAGGATCGATCTTGATGAACGTATCCTTTTCGATCTGGTAAAAGGCGGTTCCGTCGGGAGTCCACATCACTCTGTCCAAGCCCTCATATTTGACAAGAGTTCTTCCTTCTTTTGTCAGTTTTTCGTACAGAGCTTTCCCTCTTATCTGGGCCTCTAGAGGTGAGAAAAGGAAAAACACTAAAGAACTTAAACACAAAAGCAATGAGAAGGTTTTCAGACGATTTTTCATTTTATCTCCTTTTATGATTTTTTTATCTTTCCGTTAAGTTATGCTTATATCAAAGCCGGATTATTCGGTCAATTATAATTATTACCTCTAGGCATTTCAAATCCATGCTGGCCTTTTTGAATGCACAAAAATCACCTCTGAATTCATCCCTAAAGGCGATTGTGTTCTTTGACCGGATTAAAGAAAATAATTTTGAAAGTTCTAAGTGTATCGAAAACTTGAAGCGGAACTTTTCTGTACAGCGTCATTCATGCGAGAGTGAGAAGGATGAATAGGGAATTAAGCAAAACAGAATTAGAGAACCTCATTTACACAGATGAATTGACCCGCATTCACAATCTGCGATACTTAAGGGAACAGATCCCTGTATATCTCGACCAAGTTAAAAACCAAGGTGGCTCTGTAGCCTTTCTCTTGTTCGATATAGATGACTTCAAAAACATCAATGACAGCTATGGACATTTGGTGGGGGACAAAGCTCTCACACATTTCATCAACATTATTGGATTGAGAATCAATCAAAAAGGAATTCCCATCCGTTATGCAGGAGACGAATTCATCGTCATCATGCCAGATATGGACAAGAAGATGGCCAAGCAATTCGCCGAGGAAATCCAGAAAAGTATGGCAGAGACACCTCTGGAAATTGATCATAAGGAAATCACAATCGGGTGCAGTATAGGTGTATCCCTTTATCCCCAAGATGGAGAGAGCTGGAAGATACTCTTCGAAAAGGCCGACGAAGCCCTTTATGCAGCCAAGGAACAGGGGAAAAGCAAAATCGTCATCAATCCAGATTCTGGGAAACTTCTCACCCCCTCTAAACTCAACTCCATCCTCGATGCCCCTTATATCGTCGGCAGAGACGCCTTGATCCAGTTTTTAAAGGGGCATCTCTCCGAGGAGGGCAATACCCAAACATTTCCTGTGCTCCTGGGTGGCGAGGGCGCAGGAAAAACACGGCTTCTGAGACTCGCGCGGGTGATTGCTCAAGAAAAATTGGCCTTCACTCTTTACACCAAGGGATATCCATATTGGCAGAGCGATCTTTATGGTGCTATATTTGGAGCTTTGAGCAGCCTTTTTGACCAGAAACGCAAAATATCTGACCATGTATTTTCCAGGATCGACGACAAGTATAAGCTCATTCTCACTCCTCATATTCCTCCCTGGTATGTCAAGGAAGCAAAGTTGACAGATGAGGCCGGCGAAACTGACAATGTCGCTCTTTTCGAAGCACTGACCCAGACATTCTTTATTCTGCGTGAACTGGGAGATGGCGCTGTTCTGCTCGACGATGTAGACCAAATCGATGTTCCATCCCTTCAGTTCTTGGGTTCTCAGTTCGGTCATAGCGAAGGAGGAGGAAGTTTACACTTTGTCTCCTCAATTTGCAGCCCAGAGTTGACTTCAGGCGAAGAAAAACTCCTCTCCCTTCTCGAATCCATGCCTGAATTGACTTCTGGAGGCAATGTCCAAAGATTTGAGCTCGAGCCTTTGAGTGATGAGCATGTTCAGCAACTGGTCGCAAAATTGTTTAACGGTAAAACACTGCCTCCTGAATCAGCAGCAGCCCTTTTGAACAGTTCCGCAGGAAACCCTCTGTTTGTAGTGGAAGCATTATCCGTTCTTCTTCTGGAAGGCAAGGTTTCAGTGAAGGAAGGTGAATGGGATCTGTCCTCTACAAAGGCCGAGGATATTCCAAGAATCCTGCCCAATATAATTAAAAAACGTCTGAGGAGCATGGATAAGGAAGCCATACATGTTCTCAAGATGGCCTCTATCCTGGGGGAGAGAATCAATCCATTACAGCTTGCAGAAATTTCAAAACTCAAACTCCAACAGGTTTTGAACGCCCTCAGCAATGCACAAAGAGCACTCCTTATTGAAGAATGCATAAATCCAGGTGAGTATGTATTCGCACATCGGATAATACGGTCCGTTCTGTATTCACTCATGAGTGAAGGAGAACGCCGTCAATATCATGCCCAAGCCGTAAAAATAGAAAAAAAATATGCAGCACGTTCTCCTGAACGAATCGTTGGAAGGTTGGCATACCATTTCCACAATGCCGGACAATTGGAGAAGGCAGCCGAGATGTTTTCTGTTCTCAGGAATCAAATGGAGGCAGTCCATATCTCAAAAGGCTCGAGAAAAATCCTGAAGAAGAGGATCCATTCGGTTTCTTTGGCAAAAGAGTCTCCTCTAGAAACAGAAGACCTCTCAGAAGCCCTCATGATAGGAAGAACATTCAGGTCTTGTATACAAAATCTTCGTCTTTATCCAAAGGAAAACGAGAACGTCAAAAATTCCCTGCAGCAATTCATGAATCATCTCACCCCATTTCTAGAGGAAAAGACCGAGGCCCTCTCCCTTTCTGTGACCCTGGAGGCAATTCTCTTTAACGGCAATCCATTGCCTCCCTATTTAGAGGATAAAAGGCTCATCCAAGATCTGTATGTAACTCTAAACAGCTATGGACTCCAGGGAGTACTTTTCATGCGCGGCATCATCAAGGAGGAGGTCGTCCGGTTTTTAGAAATATTCAAGAGGCTTCCCGAAGAGGTCATCGGTCAGTGGGATGTTTTATTGGAACAGCTCGGAATATCGAACATACTTCCTGATCGAAAGATTTTTGTGGCAGTTAGTGAGCGCAAAATCATTCTTGATGAACAGGAACTTCTTGCTTACCCAATCGGTGAAGAAGAGAGCAGGAGTGCGGTGACTTCCGATTCAGAGACACTCCAGATGTCTGATAACCAGATTGAGCAATTAAAAAACATATTGAACCAGTTTTCAGAAGAAAAGCAAGAGTTGATTGCTGCTCTTAAAACGAGCGAGATTCGTGAACAGGATCTTCAACACCTGGTGCACATTCTGAATCAATCGAACATCGAACAGTTGGCGAAATCTGTTCAAACCTCAGGCGATATCCAGGGTCCTGATGGTGAAACTCATTCTCAGAAGGATAAATATGCTCATATGAAGCATGATTTTGAACTTCTGGGAGATTCAGAGGAGGACGTATCTTCAGCTTTTGAGGATCTCAGTTCTGAGGATCCAGAAATACGAGCCCAAGCAGCGGCTATTTTAACAAGACAAGAACCCTCAAAACTGGCCGAAGCAGGATTAAGGGCGATTACATCCGATATCCCATTCAAAGTTCGACGAATTGTCGCAGGAGTCATAAAAAGGGCGGGAAAAGATGCGGTGGATGCATTTTTAGGCTCAATACATATAGGAATGCACTATGTTTCCCTTATCAAAGTGATCAGAGTATGTGATATCTTCACCGACCATCCTAGTCTAGTCCCTGTGTTGCGCGAGATAGCTCTGAATGGACCTGTGGACACGATACCTCCGACTGTGAGTGTCTTAAAACAGATCCCGGGAAAAGAGGTTGACCTGGTTCTCCTCGAGATATTTGAAAGAACGACAGAAAAGATGAAAGAGGATATCATTCCTCTTTTTGCAGAACGTAAAATATTGGAAGCTGTTCCTTTACTTCTTGAACACATAAGGCCTGTAAAAGTATGGGAGACTGAACAGAGAGTTTCGTTACAACAAGACGTGTGCCGTACTTTAGGAGTCCTTCGTTCGGTCGATGCTATGGAAGCACTCATAACGGCAGCTCAAGCGCCCAAGTTATCCACAATTTATAAAACCAAACCTGATTCTATTCGAGCGGCTGCGACCTGGGCTTTGACCCAACTGCCAAGAAGCAAGGAGATTGAGAAAATCCTGACGAGGCTCAAAAATGATAAATCCCACCAGGTTAGGAAGGCGGTCGAATTGGCCGAAATACTACATAAATAGTCTTCGATTAGTCTTTTTTTTACCTCTTGATCGCATCGAGGTAGTCTTTTCCTTCCCCGAACGGATTGAGTGGGGCCTCAATTTTGATGTTCTGTTTTTCCACTTCTGTGTCGATGAATCTTTTTTTCTCAGAAGGGGAGATGACCTCGACTTTTGGCCGGAAAATGTCACTTTCGTTCACTTCTCTGACCACGGCAATGCTTTTGTCGCTTAAATAAACGATAGTCCCTACTGGCCAAACACCTGTCACTTCGAAGAACCTATCCAGAATTTCAGGATGAAAAAGTTTCCCTCGGTCTTTGATCATGATTTCATAAATTTCGTTCGGGGGGCTGTCTTTTTTATATGTCCTTCTTTGAGCAAGGGCGTCGTAGACATCGCAAATAGAAACAATAAAAGAGGCTATGGAGGGCCTTTTAAGAAAGGTAACCTTCGGATATCCGGTCAGATTATATCTAAGGTGGTGTTCGAACGCAACGACAGCCGGAAGAATTCCCATGGTATCTGAATATTCGTTCAGGATTCTTGCTCCAAGGATGGCATGATCTTTGATCTTTGAAAACTCACGCTCTGTGAGTTTTGATTTTTTTCTGAGTATTTTGGATGAGACATACATTTTGCCGACATCGTGAAACAAAGCAGCAACACCTACATCAAGAACATTGTTTTTGGAATACCCCAATCTTGCGGTTAAGTGCATGGCAAGAATAGAGACATTCATCAAATGGACATAAGTTAAAAGGTCTTTATTCTTTATCGCGATCAAGCTCATGATCTCTTGGTGTCTTCCGACAAAGTTTTCCATGACATTGAGCAGATTAAACCGCAGATCTATATAATCCAACTCCTCTAGATTTAAAACACTTTCAACAGACCGCACGTAGGCATCGACAGAAGTTTCGTAGAGTTTTTGCAGGACCTTCCAATCCTCTGTTCCTTCTACCAAAAAAAGAGATTCATCTTTGATTTTTCCTGTCTTGATATTTCTGATCCCATGAAGAGCTAGAACCTTTTGGGAATCCTTGGAGAGCTCACTCTTGGAAGATGACAGGAGCGCGACAAATTCGCCTAATTCGTCCTTATTCAAAGCCTTGTGAATGTAGATCTTCTCGATGTTTCTATCCAGCAGATAAAGAATGGAAGATTTTAATTTTCGACTCAGGTCAAAATAAATATCTTCTTCACAGGCAAGCTCCCCATCAACCATGCCAATGACTATTTCAGTTTTGTTCTCCAGAGCTTCTTTCAAGCTCTTATAGGCCTTCTCAATGGTCGCGTTGAATAAGGGATGTTCCCTCGAATAGAGCTTGGCTGTCTGCATTGCCGAGAAGAGATGAACGACGGCTATTTTACGTGTGTTCAACATTCCACTTCTCCAAAATTCTTTTTGAGTGGGCTCGGATTTTTCTGTTCCAGAAATTTCTTCTCTCACTCAAGGAATGTAAATAGGGCTTAGCCTCTTTGACTTCTTTTTGTTCGATAATTTTCATGTTTTCCAGGAGAGGCTTATTTTTGATGCCAAAGGGGGATGGAATAGAAAGTAGTTTTTTAAGAATGTTCTCGCGATTATCCTTATCTTTGATCAAAATGACGAAAGCCTCGGCTTTCAAACGCAAGTCTTTTTCCTTAAGTATCGGAAGAAGGAACTTGGCGTCATATTCAGTGAGATTTTGCATCGCCAGGAGCACTTCGATCTTTACCCGCCTATCTCCGAGGGGATAAATATTTTTCAACGTGACAAGAGAAATTGTCGAATCTATCAATCTCAGGCTTTCGATCATCTTCTTGATGAGTTGGCTGTCTGATGAATATTGCTCTAAATTGATGTTGAAATAGAATAGATATTCTTTAAAAAACTTGAAAAAAGCACCTAACGTGTAGGGAGTGATATTGCCATCAGTGAAGATTTTTTCTAGATACACATTCACGTCCAAGGTGCTTCTTTGGAAAGTATTAATAAAATAATCGAAGTAGTATGAAAGCTCGCCTTTAAGAATCTCCTTCTCGATGAATCCGATGATAAGATTGTCGAGCTCTTTATATACGGGTTCTTGGGAAAGCACCTCTTTTTTTTCTTTGAAGGTATCATAGATCGCTTTTAGGCATTCATAATCTTTCTTTTCGATTAATTTTTCCCATTCGCCAAGAAATTTTTGCAGGAGCATAACGAGTTCGTCTTTGTCCTCTTCTCTTTCAATGAGGTTGATGAGCATAAAGCGGTAGTTCGTGGATAGGTTATCGTCTTGCAGAGTCAATTCTTCCTGAAAGGTAATTTCCTTAAGGAGCGTTGCAAGAGTGTTGCGATAGATTTCCGAAATCATGGGGCTCGAGCTTTCGGATAACAGCTCTTCCATCTTAGCTGTGACTTTAGGATTGGATTGTAGAGATTCATTTTTTCTGAAAATATTCGCAATGAAATGGGCGACGCCTTCATGTTTTTCTTTTTCTACGAGTTTGGTGAAAATGTTGAAATTGAGTGAATCAAAATTATCGTCGGTGAGAATTTCTTCCCAGCAGGTCGCAGCCATGTCCTTTTCCCTAAATTTGCTGGCCATTTTTTGTAGGTTCTGGATGCCTTCCTCTGAGATAGATTTTTTATTTCTCATCATGGTCTGGACGAATTCTTTTGCACATTCACGGTATTTTTTTGAATCAATTTTTTCCAACTGGGCAAAAAATCCTGTAAGGGTTTCGATTAACTCGCTGCTCTCCACGATGTCCTCTGTCTCGAAGGCCTTTATGACTTTCTCAAAGGAGTCAGCCAGTTCCTGTATTTTCTCTTCATTTTGTGTTTCCAACGCCTCTTGCAGCAATATGACCCAGATATCTTTTATCTCTTCTCCCGTACCCTTCAGAAGTTCAGAGTAATCGAGTTCTTCAAATGATATATGTGGCAGTTCTTCTTTATCCAAAAGATTGTTCGGTCCGCCATTTTTAATGACATCCTTAGGGGATGTTGAAATCTTAGAGATGAAATGCACCAATTCGCTGATATCCACTCCCTCGGTGATTTCGATACTTTTCAATTTTCGGAAGTGGAAGATCCTTGCAATTTCCTGATACAGCTGAAGTTTTTCCCAGTATCTCCCGTCAATGAACAGAGAACGTGAAGTGAAACCGAGAGATATGGGGATTATGAATTCAAAAAGTTTGTCAGACTTCTCTTTGAGTCTGTTCACGGATTCTGAAAATGCCGGATGCTCGACACCATACATCGATGCGTTTTTGAAAGAAATTTTTAAAGTATTGAGAAAATCTTTCAGCGATTCCTCTTTACTCATTCACTGAATCCCTGCTGTATGTCGAGAGGAAATAGCCCCTTTTTTGAAAAATGCCATTTGCAACGTCAACACTTATTCTATGCTCAAATATGAACCACCCCGATTTTAATATAAATGGCGATGGAGTACAAGTTTATGACGTTATTTGGGAGCCGATTCTATCCTGCTAAAAATTCTTTGGGAATATCTTTGATTCTAACAATGTCTGTAATTTTTCTTTTAATATCAAATCCCGATGAACATATCACGCTGCAGGATTCGCAGCGTTTGCATGGGACATTTGAAAGATGTGTGTAATCGTAAGTTGCTCTGGCTTTTGCGGGTTCGCCGTATCCATAGGCATACATATAGCTGCGCATCAATGTTGGGATATCCAGATTTGCCGGACACTGAGGTATACATTCTCCGCATTGAGAGCAGAATAATCCTGTTGATAGATCGCCTTGATCTGAATCAAGGTCGGCTCTTTCCTTCGGAGTCAGATCGAGATCCTCCATGATTGATAATGCTTCGAATAGTTGATCGCTATTTTTAAAGCTTGGAATCGCTGTATGGATATTCTCATCCTGTAGAGCCCATTTGAGAGCTGCCTTCATGTTGATCATCTTCTTCTTTTCTCTATCCCAATAAACACCCGCTTGGGTTTTCATCGCTACAACTCCCATTCCCTTTCCAGCGGCATATGCAACTGCCTTCTTGATTTCTTCCCTGTTGGACTTCCTGAAATTGTAAGCCGTTAGAACAACATCATAGATTCCGCTGTCAGTTGCCGCAAGGATTATTTCCGGTTCGTTTGCATGTGTGGTCACACCGAGAAAATGAAGCTTGCCTGCTTTTTTATACTCCATTAATATATCTAAATAGGGTTTGTATTCTGCAATTTCTTTATGCTTAATCCCGCCGAGGTAATAAATGTCTATGTAATCCAGAGCAAGCCTCTCCAGGCTTCCTTCTATGTAATCTCTCAATTTTTGCGGAGTGATGGTCTTTTTGATTTGATCCGCTTCTCTGAATTGCCACATTCCAATGCTTGTCCCGATGACAAAAGAATCACGGGGACGATTCTTAAAAATTTCTCCAAACATTCTTTCATCGTTTCCCTCGTTATAATCTGCAGAGGTGTCAATATGCACTATTCCCGCATCCAGTGCAGTGTTGGAAACACCTGTGGCATTGTAAGTACCCATGCTGACAATAGGCAGTTTGATCCCTGTTTTCCCGAGAGTGCGATAGATGAATTTTTTATCCTTTTTTTGAAGGCTTGGAAGTCTTCCATTCTTTCGTATTGCGGAAGGAGCTAATAGTGCGCCGGCAAGGCCTGTTAATCCATTCCTTAAAAAATTTCTCCGGCTTTTGTTCTTGATATCGTCACTCATTTTTTCCTCCTCTTGAGTTGTTGGAGTTCTGATAGTATAGAATATTTATGTTTTTTAGCTTATACGCTTGAACTCCGTGTCTTTTTTTGTAAGCAAAAAATATACCAAATTCATCTTATGGGTTATGTTTATGCCCATAAAACACAAGATGTCCAGTTTTTTTACAATTGATGCCCATATGCGGACAATTGATATGCGATGTTCTCTACACCGAAGAGGCGGGAAAGCGGCTGTTTCCTCTCATCATGTTCGGAGCCAATTTCGGAGGGCTGATCGGTGGATTGACAGCCTACCGGATATTGGGACCTCTGAATTCCTACGAGATAATGTTGGTAACGGAGGGTATGTTAGCGATCTGTATCATGGTGACGCATTAGGAATTTTGATAGCCAGAGAGCACAAGAAGCGGTCGATTCGTAGGGAAATATCGAAAAGCTAGTTCTCCATATCTCTACAGGGGATTTTTCGTTTTTCTTTTCTATCTCTTCCAACATTTTTTTTGCATTCATGTTATCAGGATTGAGCTTAAGCGATCGCTTGTAGTATTTTTGTGCTAAATCATACTTTTTCATTCTAAAGTAGCACTCAGCCAAAGAATCCCAAACATTCCAAGAATTAGGGAATACCATGGAGTTGAGTTTGAAAACTTCTAACGCCGGTTCAAGTTTGCCAGCTAACATCAATTCATACCCTTTTGAGTTCACTCTACTCATAAATTGACCGCCGCTCAATCCATAATATACCCATGGAATATCGGAAGCTCGAAATTTATTAAAATATGCCAATCCAGCCTCAGCCCCCTTCTCCACGGCAACATCTTCGATAGGCCGCAAGTCTTGAATCAAATCCGCTTGTAAGTCCGCTTGTTTGAGGAGCATTGTCACGTCTTCATCGAGTAAAAAATGCTGGCTATGTAAATCCAAAATACATTCTGTCACCTTGCATAAGAAATCTTTTTTTGTGGGGTATCTCTCAAGCATTGATTTTCTGGGATCACCCGTTTGTTTTCGCTCTTCAGGAGTGCGGGCAAAAGGCCAAATTCTGCCGGCATTACGTCTCAGAGTACGAGAGAAGGATGGAGAACGCATGCTCCAGCCGGTAAATGTGGCTAAAGGGACAGTGATTTCAGGCAGACGAATGCCCGCTATTTCGTTTCCATCCTCATCGACTTGAGGAACCAAGCACACATAACGAAGGCCAACTTTTGGAGGTACATGATCTGCAGTACCTTCAGTCTGCCAACGAGGCCCCAGATCAAGCCGATAAGGATGATAGAAAGAGGGCGGTGTTTCAGCCCCAGGAATATCAGGAAACGCATTACGAAAGGCTTCCAGAGTAACCAAAGTGCCATCAGAGATTTTTGGTATTTTCGACTCAGGTGGTTCGACACCTGTGCTGATCCATCGATCCAAAGCAGTCAATAATGCCCGACCGATGACACCAATGCGTCCGTCGACATGAGCTCTGCCGGCAACCAAATACACACGTGCATTGGGATCGATTGCAGCATCCTTTTTTCCCTCGACGTCTGTATGAAGAAGTGATGCGGCACGGGTCCAGTAATCGGTTGAAGAATTGATGAAAAAAATTTTTGGTAAAAAGCCGGACTTACGTGCCCTCGCAAATCCGTTACCACGTTCTCCTGTAATCGGATCGACCTGTGCAACCGTGTTAAACGGAAAGAAATCCACAGGGTACAGGTTGTCTTCGTGGTGACTTCCATGACGGGTCGTCTGAGCGAAACGAGAATTGAACTGTCCTTTGCCAGCGCCGGGACAATTCGCCATTATCCCATCAAATACTATTCTCTTTTCTTCATCACCGTTGAAATCCTGATAGATGAAATGATTGAGAAGCCGTGCTGACTGAGAATGTCCCCAGGCATAGGCATAATCAATACCATCGGCTAACGGATTGATAAATCCTTTTTCATCGGCATTTTCATATTTAAAAAATGAAACCACGTCACGGATTGCAGCCAAGCCAAGACCTGTCACTTTGGGATCTTTGCCGGTATATACTAGGTCATACAGCCAGCCGGGTTTGAAGCCTTCTTTTATATACAGATGGTTCGGATCGGACACAATTTGACCGTTTTCCAGACGGGCAAAAGACCAGTGATCACGCGGCACTTCAATGGGATCCTCCCAACGATAACGCCGCATCATCAAGCGGTCTCGGGGGCTCTCCATGTTAACAGGCGGGTATGCAACGGAGCCTCCCCACACGACCGATAGAGTGTACACTATTTCGTCCGCATAGGAGATCAATTCGGAATAAATCCTTTCGATTATGGTTTTTCCTTTTTCGGTTACTACAGGCACATCGATATTCAAAGCTCGGTCACTTTTAATGACATCACAGTTCCAGCCGCACCATAAATAGGACCATCCTTGGCTGTAGAGCCAATTGTTGCCGGATTGAAAGTTAAAATGGTAATTTCCGATTTTATTGCCTCGATTGTTGACAAAGTAAATGAGGCGGTGATTACCACGACTGGCATCCAAGGGTTTATGGAGCTCAAATTCTGTGGAAAATTCAACATTGCCACGCGAATTACGCTCTGCAAGCTTCAAATCTACGATCAAACGATTCGCAGGATCATCTGGATTCACTTCGAGGTAGATGATACCTTTGATTACTTCGTAAGGACCAATGCGGCCTTTTTCCGATGTGCTGGATACCACTTTCTGGCTGAGGACTTCTACACGAACGACCTTGGCGGCAGCCGCCATGGGCATGAATTGAATGCAGAGCACTGCAACCATTTTTACTATTATTAAGTTCAATGGAATTTGGTTGTTTTGGAAAGGGAAATGTTTCATTCTGTATCCTCCCGTCATGAGTTAATACTTGTTTGACATTAAAAGGTTTAAGACTCGACAGGTGATCTCCAATTTATCAGTATCTAAGGCCCCTAACAGACTCTCTATCTTCAAGAACACATCCCCGGCTCACATTCCCCGATTGATGTCTCTTCTAGTCAGGACTCGCAATTGCTCACGATGTTGGATAGAAACATGGAAAATAGGATAGGCTCATTTCATACGGAAAATTTCGCCTTTTTTGTATAAAAACCTGTCGCCTTTGTTCAGAGGATACCAGAACTTGGTCTGTGGAAATTTTGACCGGGCCAGGTTGACAAACCCTTCTGCATCCGGCTCTCTTCCCCAATAATGCATGGGCAGCATCACCCGGGGCTTGAACTTATCGACCGCATACAACTCAGCGTCATATGTAGGGCTACCGAAAATCGAAAGGAAGATTAAGTCAAATTCGTCAGATTCTTGAGATATATAATCGATATTATTCTTATAAACCGGATTTAAAGCACCGGAAAAATTCCCATGGTCACCCGAAAAATAGATGGTCAGACCGTCTACTTCTATCAGGAAAGCCGACTCCGGGATGTTGTCGAAATCGTGAAAAATGTTCTTGACTTTCAGCGGGCCAATAGACATAGACGTGCGATCTTTGCCGAAAGCATGATGATCCTTTGCCTCCTGAGTCTGCCAGCCGAATATATACGTGATATTGGGGACTACTTTTTTCCATTCGAGTATATTTTTATCAAAATGATCACCATGGCCGTGTGATATGAATACGAAGACATCTTGGTCTTTGATCTCATAGGGATCGATAAATCCATCGAGCAGGTGATCAAAAATCATCAATGTGCTGGATGTTTTTACGGCCCATCCACAGTGAAATAGATACCAGATCCCGGCTTCTCCCTCATTCAGTTGGATTTCGGAAATGGTTTGTGCGGCAGCGAGATTGACCATAAAAACCGCCAACAAGAGCAAAAAGATAAATTTTTGCTTAAGATTCATTCTTTCTCCTTTTATGGATCATGATGTTCGGTGCTTTTAAAATATTATTGGCTGAAAAGTTGATGATTGCAAGTTCATCTTTTGGAGATGAGCAAAAGTAAAACAGCTAGTATGGTGTTATTCATACCGGAGGCTCTCAACAGGATTTGCCAGCGAGGCCTTTAAGACATTCCATCCCACACTCAGGAAAGCGAGTACCAGAGTCAGAACAGAAGCAAGAATAAAAATACCGATCTCCGGAGTCGTATGATAAGCATAATTTTGCAACCATTCCTGCAGCACAAAATAAGCAACGGGATAGACAACAATATTTGCCGCAATAACACAGACCAATGTCTCCTTAAAAAGCTGAAGGACTATATTTCCCTCCGATGCTCCTAACACTTTGCGAACAGCGATTTCTTTTGTTCTTTGTCTTACAGAAAAAGAAGCGAGTCCGAGGAGACCAATGCAGGAAATACAAATCGCGAGCAAAGTGAAATATCTTATTCCTGTCACCATTCTCTGCTCTGTGACATAGATATTATCAAGGTTATCATCTAAGAATTTAAGGTTAGGAATATATCCGGGTACTATTTCTTTAATCTTATTCTGGATGAAATTCACTGTCTCCAGGATGTTTTGAGAATTGATCCTGATAAAAATGTTACTGTAACCAGCATATCTGTGAACAAATATCAGAGGTTGAATTTCATCGCGAAGGGAGTAGAAATGGAAATCCTTGATCACACCGATGATCCTGAAATTTCTATTCCAAACAGTCAATCGTTTCCCGACAGGGAATTTCAAATCCATGGTCTTCATGGCTGTTTCATTGATAACCGCAGACTCTATCTGGTCATTAGGGAATTCATTTGAAAAAAAACGTCCTTCCAGCATATCTGCTTGAAAAGTTGTGATAAATTCAGGATCTGCCCTCATCAGGTGCGTTTTTGGCATTTCTATGTTGTTGGGCTTCCCCTCCCACGTAACGGCATCTCCACCCGTTGTTGTAGACGGGGTTTCCATGCTCGAACTGGAACGCGTCATACTGAGTATATCAGAATTTCGCATGAGTTCAGTCTGAATGGCTTGATAATGTGTAGAAATTTCCTGGTCCAATCCCATAGAGACGATATTGCCCTGATTATATCCTAGCTCTTTGGTCTTCAGGTACTTCAACTGCTTATTCACTCCGAACATGGCGATAATCATAAAAATGGAAAGTGAAAATTGAAATGCGATCAATACTTTGCGCAGGAGAAGGCTGTTTTTCCCGGGCTTTACTGCACCCTTTATGGCTCGAACAGGGCTCATGGAAGAAAGAATAAAGGCGGGATAAATACCGGAGATTACACCGGTCAGGACTACAATACCTATCAATAACAGAGCCGTTTCTCCATTGAGGTTTAAGTCTATCCGGATTCCGGTCAATTGATTTAAAGCCGGTAATAAGAGATATGCAATTACCAAAGCGAAGCATCCCGAAAATAGAGCAACCAGAATGGATTCCATAAGGATCTGTTTTGTTAGCTGCTGTCTGTAAGCTCCTGCTGTTTTCCGTACGCCAATTTCTTTCGCCCGAAGAGCGGAACGGGCTGTCGTGAGGTTCGCAAAGTTGACCATGGCAAGTAAAAGAATAAAAACACATAGTCCGGAAAAGATGTAAACATAGGCGATCGGACCGCCGCCATTTAAATCGTAGAGATGAATTCTTGTAATCGGTTTTAGTGTCAGTTTTGAAACGGCCCAGTTCGGGGCATATTTTTCATAAATACCTCTAATTTGGGCCTCAAAAAACTCCAGGTCTGTTTCTTCTTCGAGATGAACATACGTGTGATAATTGCCACTTTTCCAGTTATCGATGTCCCATCCCATATCTCTTAATGCCATAACCGGAAGCAGGCAGAGGGAACGAAGAAAAGAATTTGCTGGCATTTCCTTTATGACACCGGTAACTAAGTAATTTCCGTTCGATCCCAAAAGTATTTCCTGCCCCAGTGGGTCTTGATCTGGAAAATGTTTTTCGGCAGTATTCTCCGTCAGGATGATTGAGCGAGGTTGAGATAGTGCCGTTTCGGGATCTCCTTCAATAAATTCAATGGAAAACATCTCTAAAAAAGCAGGATCAACGAATCGTACTCTCTCCAAAAAACGCTTTTCTTGAGTCCCGAGCAAAAATTTAAGCCATTCAACTGACCGGGAAACATTCCTGATCTCAGGCCTTTCCATTTTAAGGGCCTGAGAGAGAGCCCCTGGTGAATTTGGAAAAAAATGGAGATCGCCGTTCGGAAGGAGCTGTTCACCAATAACCTGGTACAAATCATCGCTGTTTTCGTGAAACCGGTCATAACTGATCTCGAAATTGATCCATAGAGATATAAGAATAAAACAGGCCAGTCCGACAGCCAGCCCCGCGATATTTATGAAAGAATATCCCTTATGTTTGTTCATATTTCTCAATACTAATTTCAGATAATTTTTAATCATGACCAACCTCCAATAGATCGTAAACTTGACAAACGGAAAGATTGATCGGGTCAATTGTCTCCAATACCAAAGATTGGCTGACCTTGTCCCTCTTGTTGCGAGGATATATGTGTATTCTTCGCGGAGATTCTCTTGGATGGAGATACGATCCTCAGCCCATGCCAGCTTCTGGATGATCCATTCGGGCAATCGCGGGGGGTTTGGACTTCTTTTTCTTTCAGAATTCATGTTTCGTCAAAGGAATATTCATCGATATCTTTCCACATGCGGTTGTGCAGTTCGATGGCATCTTGCAATGCCCTAATCCCCCCGGGTGCAAGCCTGAAATAAGATTTACTCCGGCCGCCCTTTTTGGGGAGGGGATCTCCTTTGATCCTTTGGATGTAGCCCTTGTGGTCCATCTGTCTCAAGAGACCGTAGAGCGTGCCGTAGGTGTAGTCCTTTCCTGCATCTTTGCGGATCTGTCTCCGGATACTCACACCGTAGGCCTTATCTCCCAAACGCCAGATTGCAAGGAGTACCATCTCTTCTGCCTTGCTGATCTCCTTCATTTCTTGTTTCCTTCCATTTATTTGTGTTTTACAAATATATACGTAAATTTTGCCAAAAGGTTACAAAAAATGTTTTTAGTTTAGACTCTGTTGCGTTGTGCTGGACACCCAGGGGGAAATTAGAAAGAATCCCTTTCACTCATAACGCAGCGAATCGACAGGATCGGATCTTGCTGTTTTGATTGTTTGAAAACTCACCGTTAAGAGCGCAATAATCAATGCGAGTATGCCCGAAGCCAAAAAAGCTAAAATACTTAGACTCGTGTGGTACGCAAATCCTTCAAGCCATCTGTGCATAAAATAGTAAGCCAGAGGCCAGGCAATAATATTGGCAAGGACAATCCATTTGACATATTCTTTCGATAAAATAACGACTATACCGCCCACAGATGCACCAAGTACTTTTCTTATACCGATCTCCTTTGTCCTTTGTACGGCAGTAAAAGATGCCAGACCAAAAAGACCGAGACATGCGATGTATATGGCTATTCCTGTAAAAATGCTGAACAGTCGGCTCAATTTCATTTCAGACTGATACATCATGTCGTTATGACTATCCACAAATGAGTATTCGAACGGATGTCCTGGGTTTGTTCTGCTCCACTCTTGTTCCGCGAACTGAACCACACTTGAAATGCTTGCACTCGTTGTTTTAATGAAAACCCAATTAAAACCCTGTTCAGCTGCCAGTATCATTGCGAAAGGTTCGATGCTTTGGTGGAGAGATTTGAAGTAATAATCTTTCACTACGCCGATCACAGGAAGAACATTCTGGCCTCCGGGTGTCAATCTCTTATCGAGGCCAGAATCGAATCCGAATTGCCTAACAGCTTCCTCGTTCAGCAGCAGGGCTCGGTTCAAGTCGGTTGTAAATTCTCTTGAAAAATCCCTGCCTTCAAGAAGCTGCATGCCGAATGTTTCGATAAAATCATAATCGACGTTCATTATCTGAACGGTCAAATTTTCATTCGGCGGACGTCCGACCGGCCGAAGCAATCCTATCCCAAACAATCCACCAGGCAGGGTTGACGCGGCAGAGACACTCATGACGCGGCTGTTGGACAGCAGTGCGGTTTTGTAGGAATCATACGTAGATCTCGGAGCAGGATCGGAAAGCGGTACGGCGATTATATTTTCCTTATCATAACCGAGAGGCCTGTTTTTGATGTATCCCATCTGACTGTATATGACGCTGAGGCCTATGAGGAGAAAAACAGAAATGGAGAACTGTACCACGACGAGGATTTTTCTCAATAAACCGCCCGAAGCGCCTTTATGTTTCTTGCCGCTCAATACCTCAGCGGGCTTGAACGCAGATAACAGAAATGCCGGATAACTTCCGGAGACAGCACCAACAACAATGACGATGCCAATCAATAATAAGCCCGTTTGAACACTTATAAAACTCGAAGCAGATATGCTTTTTTCCGCGATTGCATTGAAGGGCGTTAATAAAAATATCACCGCAATTCCGGCGATGACAGAAGCAAAAAGAGTAAATATCGTCGATTCACCCAGGAACTGTTTAATCAGCTGGAATCTATCAGCACCGACAACTTTTCGTATCCCCACTTCTTTAGCCCGGTTTTCCGAACGCGCTGTGGAGAGATTCATGAAGTTGATACACGCAATCAAGAGTATGAAAACGGCCACAGCAGAAAAAATATAAATGTAGCTTTCATCACCGGTCGGTCCTAACTCCCCCTCAAGATTTGATTTGAGATGAATGTCCGTTAATTTCTGGAGATACGGATTGAGTTCCACTCCAGCTGTTCTGAGTATTTTTCCTAAGCGTTCTTCGATAAGCGTACGCATTTTTCCTTCGACGGCTTCAGGATCAGCATTTGCATCGAGCAGAAGATAGGTATAGATTCTGAAATTCTGCCAGTTCCTGGAGAGGTCGCCGTATAAAAGTCGATTATTTACAGGCTCCATCGCTCTGTTGAGGGTTTCAAAATTCACAAGGAAATCATATTCCATATGGGTGGAAGGAGGATGTTTTCGCATGATGCCCG
>Ga0209427_10003196_pt1 | contig 19244 bp, 16 predicted proteins | sample DeeMarSWOR136_30_FD_187465 | JGI IMG/M metagenome (GOLD analysis project Ga0209427, IMG submission 187465) | Marine sediment microbial communities from White Oak River estuary, North Carolina - WOR-1-36_30 (SPAdes) (version 2) | ecosystem: Environmental > Aquatic > Marine > Intertidal zone >...
GGCACCGGAAACATCCTGGAGAGATGTCACTCAACCCCTGCTTAAGGCAATGAGGAGCAGCATCATGACCGGCAGTCCTAAGGTCCTTGAGCCGTGGGTCAGACTTGAGATTAGTACACCAGAGGAACACGTTGGTGAGTTGACTTCAATCCTGGCCAGGAGAAAGGGACAGGTACATGAGATAGACTCCGAGAGGTCACTTTACAGAATAATCGCGGAGATTCCAGTACGTCAGTCATTCGGACTAGCCAATGAGATCAGGACATCGACATCGGGATGGGCAACATGGGGGGCAAGAGCGGGTGGCTATCGCGAACTAGGATATGGTGAGTCGGAGGAAACAGAAACCTACTAGGTTCGCAGATAGTATCGGCGGTTCATGACCTCACCGAGCATTGACAGAAGTCTGCGGTCAATCATGGAGACCTCGTCCATTATCTTGAGTGCTCGTGTTATGTTCGAAAACACAGCGTTGAGGTAGGCCTTTGCCTCCACGAGCTCTGACTGTTCCACCATCTGAAGATATGCATCAGCAATCTTCATGAGACCGAGCCAGTCGTCAGCAAGTATGAACCGAAACTGACCTGCATCCAGTCCCTCTGGAAGGTCATCATACCGACTCCGTTCTATCACGGCGTCGTATTGGTTCTCAAGTGCAAGTGCATATCTGAGAAGAACATCGGCCAATGACACGCAGGTTGCATTGATGAACTCAGCACTCTCTGGAATCGTTGTTTCCACAAGACCCACGCTCTTCAATGAAACCGCAGCCCCGTAAAGTCCTGAGGCCAGGTTACTGAAGTCCTGATTCTCGAAGAATGACTTGACGGCCTCAGCGAGTCGTGTCTGGCCTCTCCAATACTGAGCAACGAGAGGATCAATCTCTTCCACTGCTACATCTGCCGGGTCGAGAATCTCAGTCCTAGCACCAAGACCGACAGCCTCGAGATTCATCTTGGCAGAAGCAAGAGCAGTCATGAGGATTCCCATCCTCGACAAGCCGGATTTGTGTGAGCTCAGATTGCTGGCACGGGTTCTCAGAACAGGCCAGTCCTTGTTCATATACGGCACCACTATAGATACGCCGTGAATGAATATCGAATCATCCTGAGCCCTCGCATCGGCAAGGAGTCTGTCTATGTCGTCCAGAAGCCGGGTGACTCGTTCAGGCAATTTCTCGTCATGTCTGAGAGCAAGCCAGACCACATTGTATGTGGCAATCGCGACCTCGACGAAGGCGCGCGAGTCGGTCGGAAACAGTGGAACGAACTTCACCAGGACCTCTCGAAGCGATTTCTGAGCCTCCTCCTGAGAGTATTCCTCATCTCTCATCATTGATAGTGCGAGTCCTAGTTTGCTACCAAGGAGCTCCAAGTCAGAGGCTCTGCCCTTCTCATGAAGTTCCTCCCTCATCCGAATCGCAGTCTGAAAAGATTCCACACCAATGTCCCAGCACTCATCTGAGTCCGTTCCTAGGCAGACCCATCCAAGGGAGTTCTCAGCCCTCGCCATATCTATGGTAATATCATGTCCTTCTGCTTCCAGACTCTCAAGGATTAATCTCGCTCTTTCAAGATATTCCATGCTTGTAAGGGTGTTATCATGGTCACCTAGTAATCCGTGCGCAAAGCCGAGGCCAACGAGGACTCTGAACAGCTGCAAGGACTGGGTGGAGTCGAGGTCTTCCATTTCCTCGTATACCATCAGACCCTTCTCGAGCCGCTCTATTGCCTGAGGAACCCCCTCTCTCCAGCCGTTGGCGAGGATACTCGTGCCAATCACCATGTGGGCAAAACCCAGTTCATCTTTGGTAGCTTCTCTCTTCCTGACTCGTTCCTCTAAGAGCATGGCCGCACGATCACTAGTGGCTCGTGCCTCCCGATGTGGGATTGACTCATCTCGCGTATCGTTTACCCCTAGCTGAAGCGCCACTGCGGATAGCGTGGCCCCGTCCTTCTCCGCCTCGGCCTTCTGCTCAAGGTCATGCAGAATGTTGCGTGCTTCTGAGAACATGCCAAGCTCTGTTAGTACACAGGCGTAGTCAAACATGACTTCAAAGAGAAGATCCTCATTCCGAAGATCAGTCGCCATTGAAACCAGTCTATTCAGAAGGAGTTCAGCTCCAACAAAGAATCCGGCATCTATCAGCACGGATGTGAGATAGTGCACCTCGTGAAAGGCCAGTCGTGTCGATGCCTCATGATTCCGTGAGTAGATGGCCTCAAGCGTCATTAGGACCTCATCGGCAAGAAAGGGCAGTAATGGCCTCAAGTTGAGCTGAATCGTCGAGGTAACCGATTGAGACAGTTGGCCAAGGATATCCAGAAGCTGTGGAATCGCCTCGATGTCTGGAGAGATGTCCGCTTCACTTCTCTTGAAACTGTTTGTGTATCGAACGTCGAGAAGAGTCAGCATCTCTGGAAGAATGCGGTTCTCACTGAACGAAAGGCGCACTGTGAGCTCCGTAAGCTTTGCACTTGCCAGCCCGGGTCTGCGCAGGACTATCTCTTCAATTGATCGAGCAATATCGAAGAGAATCTCGTCGTCGTTTGGTTTACCGAGAGCTAAATTCTGAATCGCAGAAAGACCGTCGTCTAGGGAGAGGGATGCACACAGGATGTCCCTCAAGATGACGATCAGCATCGACTCCAATTCAGCCTCTCCTCAAAAGCTGGATAACCTTCGGCACTATGCCGCTTTAAAGTCTTCACGGAAGGCGATTGTCATTCAATTACGAAGTCATGCCAGACTCTTGAGGTCTCTGTCCCCCTCATTCTCTCCATTCGAATCTTGTGAATGGGAACAGGGTCTGCCTCCTCAATCTTGAAACGCAGTACCGCATCTGCCATGTATGAGAATGTGGCATAGGTCTTCTCGTCGTGAACGCCCTCCTCTAGAACGAACATTATGCTATGAGAGCTCTGAGTCACTCTTCCGCTGAGTCGCTGAACTGCCCTTGGCATTGTGACTGGACTTGAGTGGAGTATCAGAGTTGAAAGACTATCCACAACAACTCGGGCCACAACCAAGTCATCCAAGACCTCTGATAGAACAATGCCGAGTTCGCTAATATCATCGACTTTGGAAAGCGACCGTGTAGAACTGGACGTCGGTGCTCCCATGCGCTCCGAGTAGCCATCGATGAAGACAAACTGACCAGACTTCTCATAGGCATCTACTGACCAGCCATGCCGACTCATGTCGTTCCTGACCACTCGCGGAGAAACATCAGTTGTTACAAAGACGGCTGGAAAACCGAGCTGTAGTCCGTCGTAAAGGAATGCTTCAGCATAGGTCGTCTTCCCAGACCCTAAAGGACCGAGAAGCATGTAGGACACCTGAGTGAGCTGCCCAAACCTAACCAGGTCTCCTATCATGGGCCGAGCCTTTGCAGGCTCTGCGGTTCTTGACATTGCTTCGTCACCCAAGGGTCATACCTCGTCCACAATTGAACCTCAAGCACCTGGGCTGATCTCAGCAGGCCAGACGCGGATTCCTTCATCAGTGATTCTCATGGAATGGATTCTAGAGCTATGTTTGGAACCTCTCAGTTTAAGCACTTCGATTGATCTTGACCTCGATTGCTGGCTAATCATCTCGTTATAGAGTACCAATACGCCCGAGGCCAAGAATGCTTCGATATCAAAGACACCTAGTCCATCGTGCTGAGCAGGAATCTCGCTCGTGAGAAGAAGAGTGGCGCCTGTACGAGTAATCGAGGCGGTGAGCTTGAAGAACTCCTCACGGAGAATGTCTCTGCTCCGGAACTTGTAGGCAAGAATGGCCAAGGTGTCGATCACGACTCTCTTTGCTTTGATCTTATTGACATGGTTAAGGATGATGGCCTCAAGACCTGACAGATCGAAACTGGGATACTCTCCTATCTTGACTGGTGTCACTTCTTTTGACGGTGAGAGATCCACTACGGAGAGCTTGCCCTCTTTTTCCAGGGCCGCCAGGTCCATTCCAAATCGCATCATATTCCTTCTGATGAGATGGGGAGGTTCCTCGAGCGTCACGAGGACTCCAGGTTCGTCGTACTCGGTGGCACCCTTGTAGAGAAACTGATTCGCCAAGATGCTCTTTCCAGTTCCTGCCCTTCCGGCGACCAGAATGATGTCGCCTTTCGGAAAACCTCCTTCAATCAAATCGTCTAGTCCCGGTATCCCTGATTTCACTCTTTCAATCTCAAAATCACTCATTGTGACGCTCTCCTCTTCGCACTCACTTTCGCTCCCAGGAACATCTTCATAATCATGTCAGGTTCTGGGATTCCTGTCACTGAAACGCCGCCAATCATTATCGTTGGAAGGGCGAAGACACCGTACTTCTCAGCCGCTTCCGGATTCTTACTCACATTAATAATCTCCAACTCAAACAGACCAGCACCAAAGCCCTCAAGAGTCTCAACCAAGACCTCTTCGGCTCTGGGGCAGAACGCGCAGGTATCGGACTTGAACAGGACGACCCGGATTGGTGGACCGTCGTCCTCCTCCTTGTTCGGGGAGTCCTTTGACTCTGCTTTGTCTGCCAAACGCTAGCACTCCTGTGACTAGGGGATGATTTGGGGAGAAGCCTGAGAGTTAACTTGAATGTTTTGACGACTTAGTCTTGCTGTCGGCGCCGCAAGATTTCACCTGTATCCGAGAACACGTCGTATCTTGGTGGAAGCCTTGCCAAGTGCTCTCGAATGATAGCGTACTGCCTTGGGCATGATAGCGGCAAGAATCAGCGCCTGCTTCTTATGCGAGGCAATCTTCTTGAATACGGCCTTGCCAGCAGAACAACGGATGGATATGTCCTTCAACTCGCCTAGTGAGAGCTCGTCGCGCATTCTCTCAACTGTCGAGGCAACGTAACCGGACATCGCGGCGACCACCTCTCTATTGGTTGTAGGGGAGGCCGCCGAAGCCATAAGGAGGCCGTCATCCCTAGCTAGGATAGACGCGATGAAACCACCGTTCCTGTTCATCTCTTCCAAGACTTCTGCCAGTGCCCTATAGTCGGGTCGCTCCATGGTCAATTACTCCGGCCCATAGCGTGAGTCGATTTGCGCATTCTCCTATTAAGCGTGATGGATGTTGGTGTTTCGAAAGACTTGTACTACCAGTCTTGATAAGGTGACATGGCAGAGATTATCAACATTCGCCGCTTTTGATAATCAACAGAATTACAATTTTAAGACGGATTCCATAATCCGAACCGACTAGGAGTCCACCTTATGTCAGCCGAGTTTCGTTTCAAAGTGGTGATGCTTGGTGATGGAGCTGTGGGGAAGACAGCTCTGACCACTCGATTCACTCAAGGTAGCTTTGAGGCGGACTACAAGAGGACAATTGGTAGTGATTTTGCGATAAAGAAGCTCGAGTTTGATGATCTAGACGTGAATGTGACAATACAGGTCTGGGACTTGGCTGGCCAACCTCGATTTGAGGTAGTTCGCCAGGGGTTCTATCGTGGAGCTCGTGGAGGCCTACTTGTCTACGATGTGACCAGACGACGAACCTTTCTGAACATCGACAGCTGGAAGGAAGAGTGTTTCAAGAACCTCGGATACACAATACCACTCGTGGTGGTAGCTAACAAAGTAGACCTGGCCGATAGTAGAGTGGTTCCAACGAGCGATGGGGCGGAGTATGCCAAGAAGAACAAGTCCCTATATGTTGAGTCCAGTGCTCTCACAGGGGAGAATGTGGAAGCCGCCTACGCCTCGCTCTGCAGGACCATGATTGAGGATGCCAAGGAAAGAGCCAAGGCTGCGAATCACTAGGGTCTCTGGACCACTGGGGATTCCAGCAAAGGTCAGTCATAGCAAGTATTAAGGCAGGCTCCACTGCCAACTTTGCTGGGGCAAGGTGGACAATGGCAGAGAAGGACGAAAGGACACTTACTCAGGCGCTCGGAGGTGGAGAGGCGCTTCGCGGTCTCAAGAAGGCTATGAAGAGAATCTTCAAACCTGAAGAGGACCTGCTACAAAAGACACTCTCCCAAATCACCTCTATCCAGGCATGCAAGGATGCAGCCCTCACTGGAGAAGAGGATGTGAGACTCCTAGCAGTGTGCCGCCTTGGTGACTTCGGTTCAGAGGCCAGGGAGACTCTGGAACTGAGCCTGAACGATGGCAGCCCAGTCGTGCGTGTCGCCGCGGCGGGGGTCATTGCAAACCTTGGCAACAAGAATACCGTTACTGCCCTAGAGAATCACCTTGCAGACAATGACGAGAATGTGAGGGAGGCTCTGGAATTCTCAATTGGATGGCTCGAGGCACACGGAGAGAATGTTCCGTACGCGGAGAATGTGCGTCCCACAATAGATGAAGCAGAGATACTTGAGGTAGAGTCCACGCCCACTCGTACTAGTGATGATGTAATCGTAAGCAGCGGAGTATCAATCTCAGACAATGTCTTGGAGTTCAGGGTCACAGTGACCAACGAGAGTGAAGAGTTGGCAACAGATGTGACAATCACTCTCCTCTCATATCCTGCGGACAGCCTGCAACTTCTGGGAGAGAAGACCCAGACCATTGAGTCTCTGAAACCGGGCGCTCGCGGGACGCGGATGTTCTCCTTTGAGATTGGCTCAGAGGCGATTGAGGGTGAAATCATCACCTCGGTCACCTTCTATGATAGCTCCTTCGATAAGGTGACAGCCAAGGCAGGCAATTGCTTTGTGAGGTCCCTCTACAGTCAGCTTAGGCCCTTGGAGATATCACTCGACGAATTCTCCGACATGAGGAAGGGTAGGGCCTATTGGAACAGAGAGCATGTTGTAGAAGCGACCCCGAAATCACTATTCAAGTTGACAGAAGACATTCTCAAGAGAAAGAATCTCCATCCGCTTCGTGTCGAGTCCGAGAAGAAGGAAGACATGTTCATGGGAGTAGTGGTTGGAGCAGGTATGGGTAGATACACTTCCGCGAAAGTTGCTGTGACTCTCACCTCCGTGGGTCATGCAAAAGGGGATCTGAGTAAACTGCGCATAGATGTGATCTCAGACTCCTCTGAGCTACTCCAGATTGCTGCAAGTGAACTGTTTGAGAGTCTGCAGATTGCGATTGGCGCAGACAAGTAGACTCAGGTTCCGGTGCCCAGGAGCTTCATGAGAGTCACATCGCTAAGAAGCCCGAGCTTCTCAGCAATCTTGTCAGCAGCCTGCACTGCAGGAGAGTCATCAGACAGCTCCGTCAGTGGAGCCCCAAGGTAGTTCAACTTGGCAAGTTCATCATCGTTCGGAATCATTCCTGCGAAGAAGAGTCCCTGCTCCTCCAGTCGGTTGACAAGCTCATCTTCCATTCCCGGAGGGAATCTATTGCCAATGACAACGACCTTCTTGAAATCAATGTGAACCTCTTTGGCCAGGTCTCTAATTCTCAAAGCTGCTTCATAGGCTGCTCGTGACGGGTCAACCACAATGATGAGAACGTCCACGTTCCTGTCAGTTCTCCGGCTCAGATGCTCAAGACCGGCACTCATGTCAAGGAGTGTGAAGTCATAGTTCCTGCTGAGTGTATCCAGAATCTGGGTGAGTAGACGGTTGACATAGCAGTAACAGCCCTCTCCCTCTGTGCGTCCCATGGCCAAGAAGTCGTAGAGCTCACCCTCAACCAATGACTCGTAGATCTCACCCTCCAGAATGTCCTGCTTGGTGACGGCTCGTGAGATTGAGCCTTCGTCGATGCTCTGTCTTAGCTTGGTTGCAATCCCCCCAACGGTAGAGGAGACCTCCACTCCTAGTGCCCTGGGCAGATTCATGACCGGGTCGGCGTCTACCACAAGAAGCGATCTCTTGGTCTTCTCTGTGAGGATTCTCGTGAGCAGTGCCGAAATCGTTGTCTTGCCGGTTCCTCCCTTTCCGGATACCGAAATCACTAGACGTTCTCGCATAGTTCTCACTCTCTGAAGCAAGTCTCTCTGACTCTTGTATGCCTGAGCGGGTTGCTATCAGTCCTCTTTCCACTTACCTAGTTGAAGGTACTTGGGTATTCCGCTAGAGTCCTGCGGACCCACCTTCACTGTCCAGCCTGAAACTTCCTCGGTCTCACCACTGATTCGTGCTGCCATTCCGGGGCTGATTAGCGTCTTATGCTTGACCTTATCCGCAACTCCGTATTCTTCAAGGGCTTCTGCGACTTTCTCTGCGGTCAGTCTTCTACCTGCGACAGCCGACTGAACGCTCATTCCCTCAGTGTCCACGACGAGAAGGTATGCGTCAACGCCGCCTTGTTTGATGTCGCTCTCTACCGTGAAATAGGTCAATGCAAAGTTGGTCGTATACATTACTGGTGAGTCTGGCCCGACGTTGCCAAACTCCTGAAGCCCAGCCTCAACAGCAACTGGTTTGACGGGATCTGTGTACAGGTTACTCCTCAGGAAAGCCAGGGGCAGGTCAGTCCACATGTCCAGACTATGAAGGATCACTAAGTCGGAGTATCTGACGATCATTGACGCAGCAACCAAGACTTCGTCCCATTTCGTCAGCTCAGGAGCCTCACCTTCCTTGTAGTCTGCCCATACCGATATGGGCGTCGATAGCAGAGGATATCCCAGGAGCTCATTCTCTTCAAGTGTCGCAGACCTTCTGAGCTGAGTGAAGTTGTCAACCGTTGTTCCAAGGCCCACTCGTGAGGCTGTGCCAGGGTCAAGCACGATTTCTTCGACACCCATTGCTCGAAGCGTGGACACAAGACTCGATAGATTGTCAAGTCCTCCTGGTGCGTATGCGACCAAGGGAAGACCATGCTTGACAGCAATCTCTCCCACTTTAGACCATGTGTCCAAGGTCGCAGCATAAAGAAGTGGGCGTTTGTCTGCGATAGCCTTCGCTGCAGCACCCAGCATCTCAGGACTCAGTGAGCACAAGATGATTGGCCAGTCAGTGAGTTCTGCTAGCTTCTTGGCTGCTTTAGCAAACGTTTCAGGATTCTGTGATACACCTCGTAGTGCTATTCCATCCAGCCGGAGATTCTGTCCGATGTACACGTACGTCCATTCTTCGATGGTCTTTACTCTCTGGGCCATTGCATCGGCGTCTAGGTTGTCAGCTACATCAATGAAGAAAGCAACAGGGTTAGTATATCTCAGGTCATGTCTATACAGGACTAGTTTCCCACCTATTGCGGCCGCCTTGCCGCCGACGCCTATGGTCACTTCTCTAACAGGTGGTCGAATCAGCTCCTCCAGCTTGGCCAACTTCTTGGCATATTTAGCCTCTTCATAGAGTGGTGTGCATGCAGACATTCGCACGGTATACTCTGCAAGCTTGGTGGCAAAGGCCATGCAGTTGGCTTCCCCGCACTTCTCGCAGTTGGTTCCGGGGAGTAGGGGATAAATGTCCAATGGACCTGCAAGCTTTGCCATTAGGCTCCCTCCGGTATCGACAGTGTAGTCCAGTCGGCGTACTCGTCTACAGGAATAGGCCGTCTCTCTCGCAACCACTCAATCAGGTCGTGTACCGTCTTGATTGCCGCGGGGTGCATCATCATAAACAGATCATTCCCTGCGAGCAGTAGTGAGAGTGCTGTGACACTCTCCCATATCGGTCCTCTGAGCTCCCGGGGACCAAGTATAGGGGACTTCATCCATGCTTCTCTGGCAGCCCAAGCATTCGTAGTACCAGAACTGATTGGATACTGAAGCTCGCCGTCACCCATCAAACCTGCAAGTCGCATTCTCTGCATCATTGTGAATGCATACTCTAGACCGTAGCCAAGAGCTGCTGTGGTTGGATCTATCACAATCTGATCAGGCGTGACCCAGTCAATGAGTCTACGATTCAACTCCTTCTGGTCGTTAATATCAAGAGATGTCCAAGACAGAACCACTTGGTCGTGTTTCTTCGCAGCTTCAGCAATCGGCTCATAGACGTCCACGGTCGCCGAGCATAGGAGTGTCCGTTCGCCCTCACAGACCTCAGCGGCCTTTGCCAGCACTGGCCCGTCCTTCTCAGGATCTCCTGCAGAGCCAATTAGAACAGGTACTTTCACGGCCTGTAGAACCTCTTCCACCGTCTTTGCAGCCTGAGCGGGAGTTGTGTCACCGAGCTGTCGGTCTGTACTAATCAGATGTATCGTAATCAAATCTGCACCGAACTTGTTCACGCAGAGCTTTGCCCACTCGGCAGGGTCCTCCATGACCTCTCTGTAGTGTGTCTTGACTGCCTTGGCCAGAGAGATTGGCATGTCAAACACATCGGCCGCTATCACGGGAGGGTTCTTTGGGGGTGACTGGAACAGGTCCCAAGCAGGAGCTGTGTGTCCCCCAATGGTCACCGAGTTGCTCCGAGTACCTCCTTCTTTCTTCGTAGCACCGATGGTGATCTCGCGAATTACTCCGGGATATTCACCTAGGGGAGTCTTGAACGAAGAGGGTATCAGAGATTTCGGCATCTCAATGGCGGCCTTGGCCGCGGCGTGTGCCAACCGCTGAACCATGGGACGAAGGGCAAGTCTTAGCTCCTCGACCTCAATGGTGACATCTTCAAGCTCTAGTTCTCCGTAGTCACCAAAGATGTCGTCCAATGATTGTCCTCTCTGCTCCTCACCTGTCATTTCTTCTTGTCACCCTTGCCTGTCTTTCGAATTATGACCTTCTCTGCGTAGATCTTGGCGTTCTTGAAGATGATCTCTAGTCCGCCCCCTACACCGCCAACCATGGCAGTAAGCTCACCGGGGACTGAAACATAGTCCTCTCCAGCCACAGCGGCCTCAACAATCGCCGCTTCCTCCTCCTCCTCAAGCTCCACCCATCTTTCGACCACGGGGTGATTCTGCTCCTTGAGATAGGTCTTGAGGTCAGTAATGCTCATCACCTCATTCTCTGTTGGAATCTTGTCACGGACATCTTCAGGCAAGAAGTCGTAGACTCGTTTCTTGACCGAGTCGGGGAACCAGACAATACGATTCCAGCCACCATCTACCTGGAGGAACTTCGGTGAGCGCATGTACTCGATGGAAACGCCATGAAAACCAGGGACCTGACGGCCACCAGCCGTCGAGTCTGCCATACTTGAGAATGGAAGACCGTTGACGGTATCGCCCTTGAAGTCTCTATGCACAATACCCAGACCGTCCACTTCAGGAATCACGAAAGCGATTGCTTCGAAGCAACCGCAGCTCGTATGAGGCTTCTCAAATGCACTATAGAGTGCAACAGATGTCACCTTCCCAAGAGACTTCTCGGCGTATATCTGATTGACTCCTTCATATTCACCTTTGAAGTCGTCAATGGTTTCTCCCTTTGGCATAGAATAGAGAGGCCCCTTTGGATCAACACGGGCTGCAGCTCGACCATCGAACCAGCTGATTGCACCACAGTTTGCATATCTTTGAGGAGTGATTGTGCAAACGTGGGTAGGGGCGAATGACTGACACAATGAGCAACCATAGAATGTGTCAACGTCAGTATCGCTAAGTCCTCTGGCACGGGCATCACGTTCATCGTACCTCGTGAGAGCCTGGTCGTACATCTCAGACACCCTATCAGGATCGGTCATGAACGTCACCTGGATCTTCTCGATGATGGTCATCTCACTCTTGAAGAGCCGAATGAGTACCTTGCCAAGGAACTCCAGAGTGTTGAATCCCTTATCGAATGACCTCTTATTCAGTCGGATCCAGATGTCGTACCTCTGGTTCAGGTGCATCATTCCCTCCACGAAGTTCACATACTCGTGTATTCGTCTCTCTATCACACCCTCAAGGTCAGGTTCTATCTCCTTTCCGGCAACTTCTATATAGATGCCGAAGGGGTGAAAGCTCCCTTCCTCCATGTCCTTGAGGTCCGGACCAAGGATTGTGACTTTCTCATCCTCAATCTCATCCATCTCACGAGCCAGAGCAAGCTCAAACTTCTTCTCCATCTTAGGGCCGCCGAGCTCGACAAACATGTCCTTGCCTCTTACTCGCTCACCTTCGTATACAACACCTACATCTACAGGAATATCTTCAAACGACATGTTACTTACCTCCTCCAACGAACTCGAGGATTTCATCTAAGAGGGCGTGCCACTGCTTCTCCTTCATATTCGGGATTGACCAATCTGCATGTGGTTGATAGTAGCGCCCCAGGGTTATCCTCCTGAGATGGGTCCCGAAGTTCATGATGCCAGACAGCATCGTCCATTGCATATAGTACGGAATGCCGTATACCAGAACCATGTCATGCGGCCCCTTCTCGTGAGGTCCTTTCCAAGTTTCGTCCTGAAGATAGAAGGCCAATTCCATTGCGCCCATGGACTTAGCTCCCTCGAAACCCTTCTCAATGAAGGATTTGATGGCACCTCCTGTTGCGACAACCGGAATCTTGCCGGCTTCAGACAAGGCAATGGCATAGTCAATCATGTCACCCTTTCCATGCTCCATGTTGACAGCTTCTGAACCCACAATCAGTAGTGGCTTCTTCATCTTGCCTAGGTCCCGCTTCAGTTGGGCAGCTTTGGTCAGAGACTTCGCACTATCAGGGCCACATATCTCTCCGGTCTGCCAAGGCACTGGTCGCATTACCATTACTTGCCACCTCCCATGACCATCTCCTTCAGGAGCGTCGGGTCTGGAATTGTACGTTCCTTCCACTTGTTCTCCTTCATCTGAGCATGTATCTTATCCTTCAGGGTGATTGGAATGTCTGTTTCACGTCTGATGTATTTCCAGACATCCTCAGGGAAGAACCCGTAGGCTTTCTCGTGAATGTCGATATAGTGACTCAGCTTAATGGACCGTCCCTTTCCAGTGTCATTGGGCCTTATGCATAGCTTTGCAGTCATCACATTGGCCTCGTCAACGGTTTCCGCAGCATAGAAGAGATGCTCGGGACCAGGCGCAGTGACAACCCGCTCTCCCGTACGTGCATCATAGACGGTCCAAGCGCGTTCCTCCTCGGCCTTTCCAAGTAGCATCCTGCGATATTTTGACCCATGCGGCCCCACAATCACAGGCACACCGAGTCTCCAGAAGCCCGATGCAATTGAAGCGGCCTTCTGAGACATGGCACCCCAAGATATTCCCACAGCACCCACGCGATTATGGATGTAGTCGGCGATCTCTGCGTAGTTGCCGCGCAAGTTCCTCTTGGCAAAGATCGCGGCGATCTTGATTGCAGCACCGGCAATGTGAGGGTTGGAAACGCATGAACCTACGTTGACCACACATCCTGCATCGAACTCACCGCCACGTCGCTCGTAGATGGATTGACCATTCTCGTCTCTCACGTGTCCAGCTGATACTGCTGCACAACCAGAGGTCAATATGATGTACCTACGCTTGGCGAACTCCTCCGCCATTTCGTAGATGTCCGCGCCTCCACTAGGATAGTTGGCACAACCAACATGGGCAATCACTCCCGGTATCTCACCGAAGACGATGGGCTGTCCAACGCTGCGTATCTCGGTGTCCTGAATTGCGCCTCTGCCAGTACGGACTTTGAAGGTCTCGTTCCTACAGTCTTCCTCTGCTGCAACAACCATCCAGCTATGCAAATCATAGTCGTTGGGACATGCAGATTCGCACCTTGCACATCCAATACAGTTGCGATAGACATCACGTAGCGGCTCGAAGTTACCAGTCTGAGCTGCCAGAACAGCCTCCATCACTGGTTGGTTGTTTGGACAAGACCGAATGCACTCGCTGCATTTCTTGCATTCTTGAGCCATCTTCTGAATCTGCTTCTTCGTCGGGAAGAACTTCATCTTCCTTCTCTTTGGCATGACAGCGAGGGCTACTTTAGTAGCAACAGCACCAACTTTGTGATGATCAGGGATATAGGCGCCAGGTATCTTCCCGGACACAAGCTCCTCCACAATCGAGTCGATCGAATCGTCAGACCGGTCCGGTAGTCCCATTACTGCTTTGTCGCACGTCGATATGACTGGTGCCTTTACTTTCTGAGCCTCAGTGACCACGTCAGTCCGGATACACTGCTCGTCCACTACGATGACATCGGCCTTGCCGCTCCGTATGTACCTAAGTTGCCAGGAGATTGGGCCAATTACCTTGGCATTTGGATCGCGTCGCGTCATGTCCCACGCGGTGCAACACATTCCACCGACCTCAACCTTGGCTCCAAGTTTCTTCTCAGTGATGTAGTCAGTTATTGAAGCCGCTGGTACAATGTTATGACCAATTGCTAGAATGATAGCCTTGCTTGTGTCCATCATCCCTATGCCCGAGTCAACAAGCGGCGCTTCCGGATCGGCTTGCGGGAAATCCATAGTCGATATCTGAACCAGGTCTGCAATCTCCATACTGACTTGATCTATCATCCCAACATGGAGAACCTTACTCTCGAAATCCAACCAGCTCCCCTCTTGACCAGTATGAGTTGCGGAGAGTGTGTGCGCCAGCTGAGACTCACAATAGTCCAGGATTATGCTAGCGTCTTCTAGCGTCTTAGGGCGCATTCCTGTGACCAGACGGGAAACTGGTGCGTGTATCTCGGTACCCGGACCTTGAATAAGCTCGGTACGAGGACCGTGTTCCTCAATCAAGTGTTCAACCAGATGCCGAGCATGAGCGAGGTGTGCCGCATTGCCTATATTGGCCGCTGCCAGCACAATACGTGCCTGCTGACCCTTCATATCAATCCCACAAGCGCCCCGCTTGTCACCAGACAGGTCGCACTTGCCAAAGGTACATAGACAGCATACCTGGCAATAGGGCATGTAGGAGGGATGGTACTTCGACAAGAGCTTGTGATCCCAAGACCGGAGACCGGTGGGGCCAGGCATCGGGGTTGGGCCCATGGGCTCATCCCACTCGTCATCAATCACCTGACCGATCCGGACCTCAAGGCCCTTGAAGACTCCCAAGCCGGTCCTTGCTTCATCGGCTTTGAAGTGTGCTTTCTTTTTCATGATGCATACAAACCCTGTGGCTAATGTCCCGTCGTGACGCAATGGCCCATAATAAGGTTATGAATAGGTCTGAGAGCTTCGGGGAATGTGTGAAATCAATCGTTAACCAAGGACCATTCTAATGTTTCAGCAAATGATTCAACGCTGGTTGGAAGATACAGAGATGTAACGGGCCAATGAACGATTCAGGTTCCTGCTTCTTGAAGAAGCCGCTCTTTGATTGCGCGTATTGCATTCATTCCAGAGGAGTGGGGATTCAAGTCGATTGGTGCCATGCCTTTCCTGTCAGCCTCCTTTACTGAATCATCCAACGGGACCATTCCGAGCAGCGGAATTCCCTCAGATTCCACTCTCCGGCTAATCATCTCCTCATCGTCAGGTCCGGCCACTTTATTGCCCACAGCCAAGATCCGACCAACGTTTATGTCAGTAGCAAGCTTCTTGATCTTCGCGAGAATACTCAGGGACCGCCGTCCCGGTTCAGTGACGACAATGAGAGCATCCATGCCCTTCGTGGTACCCCTTCCGAGGTTCTCAACGCCAGCATCCATATCCATTACAAAGGCCTCATCTGTACCCAGAACGAGATATCGCATTAGTGCCTTGAGAAGCGTGGCGGACGGACACATGCATCCAGAACCACCTGTGTCAACAGTGCCCGCTACCAAGAGAGTTACATTATCTGGACCAGAGATAGCGAATTTCTGTGCAAGGTCGTCGACCTTCGGATTGAGCTTGAAGACCTCTTTATAGGAACCTGCACCCGAGATCTCCAGTCTCTCCTTTAGGAGACCCTCATTCTCTGTGAGAGGAACTATCTTCTCTGCCTCTTCGAAGGGAATTCCCAAGGCGGACCACAGTGTGTAACTTGGGTCTGCATCCACCGCTAGGATGCTCAAACCGTCTTGTCCCAGTAACCTGGCCAGAGTACCGGCCACAGTAGTCTTGCCCACGCCACCCTTTCCAGCAACCGCGATTTTCATAGTATCTATACTCCTTTTCTGTGATTAGTCCTTCTTCTGTCGAATTCTCTCGTGTAGCTTCATAAGTGCCTCATACTGGGACATGGCCCCCTTGGCCGTCTTGCTCAAAGACTTCATCCCGACCTCTACCCAGTCTACTCTGTGCATTCCTCCGGAGGCAGCGATCATCTCATCGTTGGTGAGGACTGAAACTGCTGCCCTCCTAGGTGTGAGTCCCCCTGGAGGACCTACATATATCAGAGAGATGCTGGCCAGTGCTCTCGCCGCAGGACCAGGAAGCTCTGCCAGAGAATCTGAGCCGACAACCAGTGCGACGTCAAACTCCCCAGCGACCAACCTCTGCAGAGAAGTCGAGTCTGGACTGTGGTTGGCGCTTCCAGATGCATAGTCAACTGCCGATGGTGAGTCTGCTGTATCAACTGTAGTTCCGATTGCACCCATTATGTTGGTATCGTGACTCATGGGGAGAGCATATGCTTCCTTCCCAGTAGCCCTTATTGCATTCACAAGGGCGAGCAACCCGGCAAGATTCTCCCCAGGATTCTTTGAATTCTGGATACCACTACCGTAAAAGAACACTGTGCAATCAGACTTCTGGAGGTTCCTCACAAGACCCAATAGCTCTGTAGGGGGAACTCCAGCCACCGGGCTTGTAATCGATGATTTCCCGGAGACTTCCCCGGTCAATGCTTCGAGCAGCTCAGCATCTGCTCCGGGAGGAATGATGATGCGATGGTTCGCCATCTTCATCGTCTCAGTTTCACGAACGTCAACAACACCGATAGTCCGGCTCTCAATTCCCTCGGGTATCTTTTCTCCACGCGGTAGCACTGCAAACCTGCTGGGATGCCTGTGACTGCTCTCTGTGGGATCAGTTCCCCAGTATATGACAAACTCTCCGTTGTTGCGTACGTACTCGAGATTGATGTCAAGTTTCAATGAGTGAATCTTGTGTGATAATGCCTGAGCCAGACCGAAGATAGCATTCGTGTCGAAGAATGCCGCCAGTGTGGCAGCCAGACCAAGACCTTCCTTGACCGTTTCGTCTGTGGAGTGTGACCAGCCAAGGAGTAGACATCGTTCCCCAGATATCAGCACCTCAGCAGCCTTTTCTAGGGCCTCGTCCACAGAGACCTCTGTGTGTGTCTTACCATCGCTGATTGTTGCAAAGGCTTCAGAATGTTTGGCCGCCGACTCCAGATACGTGTGGCCTAGCCGACAGAGTCCAAGTGACTTGACCTCTCCCTTCTTCTCTTCTGCTAAAGCGTCATCGCACAGCAACGAACATCCAGTACAGACTATCTCATCCATGACCTCACCTACCAGATTTCGATTGCATCTGTGCAGCAGTACTGTTCACATACTCGACAATTGAGACGGTCTGGTGGGAATCGCCTACACTTCTCTAGATTGATTATCTTCGAGATGCCGTTCTCCACTCTGAAGACTGTATCTTCGCTCAATGCAGCCTTTCCTTCACTTGTTGGTGGTTCAGCTGCAACATCCACTGGACAGACAACGACACAGTTACCGCACCCCGTGCACTTGTCCTCGTCAAGCTTGATGCCGGTGGTTTCGGTCGACTGAAGGGGAGCAACAAGCTCCCGAATCTTCTCTAGGTTCTTCTCAAAGCCAGACTCCAGCAGAGGTGGACAGTCGTCAGGCAAGACATCACCCAGAGCGAGCTTTGTGGCGAAAGCCATGCATGTCTTGGGTTCGCATAGCCTACAGTTGGTCTTCGGAAGAAGGTTGTAGAGTTCCATAGGATTCAGTTTCACTTGGCGATTCTCCCTCGCGCACTTATGCGTAGCTCACTGGTCTTCTGAGCAGGATTTCTTTCTTCGCACATGAATCATCCGGTGGGTGCACTCGAACATATTCTGGGTTTCATTCATATGCAGCCGCCATCCCCAATGCTCACACTTATACTCGATTTTGCAAACCGGGACGGGTTGACCAACAGAAGTAACACAAACAATCAGATAACACCGGCATCAGTAGCTGCCTATTAGCATCTAGGTGGAAACAGTGAGTCGCAAGAAGAAAGGCAAAGGCAACAAGAAGAAGGTCGATGGGACGGCCGTCTTTCTCTGCCGGTGCGGCTCCAACATTGCAGATACTATTGATGTCGAGTCACTGAGAAAGAGGTATGAGTCTACGGGAGTCCCGTTGGTTCAGGTGGATGACCATCTCTGCTCAGAGCAGGGGGTCTACGATCTTATTGGAGCTATCAAGAAGAGTGGCGTTGACAGAGTCGTCATTGCTGGTTGTTCCCCACACCTTCACAAGGAACTGTTCAATGATGCTGTCAAGGAGGCGGGCATTGATCCTGGCCATCTCCACATGGCTAACATCAGAGAGCAGTGTAGCTGGGTCCATTATGATGACCCTGATACAGCAACGGCAAAGGCTGCAGCCATAATCGACACAGGACTGGCCAATGTAGGTGCATCCGAGGCCATTCCGACCCATAGTATCCCTGTTGTGGAGAGGGCACTTGTGGTAGGAGGAGGAGTAGCTGGAATGACAGCAGCCCTTGAGATAGCGGACTCAGGAATAGAAACTGTCATCGTGGAAAGAGAGGGGTTCTTGGGAGGCCACATGGCGAAGTGGGACAAACTGTTCCCAACCTTTGACTGCAGCATCTGCATCCTTGGTCCGATGATGACCAGAATAGCAAGACATCCAAGAATTCAGACGAGAACTCTCACGGACATTCTTGATGTGAGAGGATCTGTTGGCAACTATAGGGTAACGCTCAAACAGAGGGCAAGATTTGTTGACATTGACACCTGCACCGGCTGTAACAGATGCATCGAAGTCTGTCCGGTGGAAGTAACGGACGACTACAATTATGGTCTTGGACAGAGAAAGGCAATGGTGAGACCATCTGTGGATGCGGTACCTCTTGCACCCTACATTGATTCCGACCATTGTGTTGGCTGCCAGTCCTGTGCGGGAGTCTGTGAGCCAAAGTCACTAAGATATGATGACGTTGACGTCACAGAAACCGTGGAGTTCGGTGCAATCATACTTGCCACAGGATTCAAGCCCTTCGATGCGAAAATTGTCGAGGAATTCGGCTATGGAGAGAATCCTGACGTAATAACATCACTTGAACTTGAGAGGTTGCTCAACCCAGGTGGCCCAAGTGGTGGCAAGCTTGTGCGTCCTTCAACTGGGAAGAGGCCTAAGCGTGTCGTGTTCGTACCATGTGTCGGAAGTCGGTCTGAACGTCTTGGCAGACCATATTGCAGCAGAGTCTGTTGCACCGCAGCTGTCAAAGAGGTAGTGCAGATCAAACGACAGATACCTCGATGTGAGGCTTATGTCTTCTATACAGACATGAGGACATTTGGGAAGGGTCAGGAAGAGCTATATGAGCGCTCGGCAAAAGATCATAATGTCAACTTCATC